>ERZ1463035.176-NODE-176-length-8972-cov-13.287541_pt1 | contig 8972 bp, 8 predicted proteins | sample MGYA00564486_ERZ1463035 | MGnify/ENA primary metagenome ERZ1463035 (study PRJEB39244, sample SAMEA3635149) | Helicobacter pylori | study: EMG produced TPA metagenomics assembly of PRJEB11511 data set (Assembly of a 5300-year-old Helicobacter pylori... | reverse complement strand
TAATAATAATTAAACCAGTAAAAGAATGGCAAGAATGAAAATAGACATATTAACTTTATTTCCTGAAATGTTTGAAATATTTAATTATAGTATGATTGGAAAAGCAATAGATAAAAACATACTTAATATTACATCTCATAATATTCGCGATTACACGATTGACAAACATAGAAAAGTAGATGATTCTCCATATGGTGGTGGAGCTGGTATGGTGATGCAAGTTCAACCATTAGTTGACTCAATTAGAGATGTTAAATTAGCTAATAAAGGGAAAGTAATATTTTTAGGACCAAGAGGAATTACATTTACCCAAGATATTGCAAAAGAATTATGTAAGGAAAAAGAACTAATATTTGTATGTGGTCACTATGAGGGTATTGATGAGCGAACTTATGAGTATATAGATATGGAAATGTCCCTTGGAGATTTTGTTTTGACTGGTGGAGAAATGGCATGTATTCCTATTGTTGATAGCATTTGTAGGCTAATTCCGGGAGTATTATCTTGCGCGGAGAGTTATACAGAGGAATCTTTTTATGATGGTGTACTTGAGTACCCACATTATACAAGACCAGAATGTTTTGAAGAAAAAAAGGTCCCAGACGTTTTAATATCCGGACATCATGAAAATATAAGAAAATGGAGAAGGCTACAATCACTCCTAATCACCAGGGAAAAAAGGAAAGATTTATTTCAAAAACTTAAGCTTACGAAAGAAGATAAAAAATTATTAAGTGACAAACATAAAATAGAATAATGAATAGTTATTTGAAAATTAAATAGCTTGTTTATAAGAATAAAAGATGTTTTATGTTGATATATAACTATATTTATGATAAAATATAGTTTGTGCTAGTACGGGCGCTCCTCTGTCATAACATAATGATTACGAACGTCACAATAAAATTTTAGGAGGGAATGCACATGTTAGAAATTATAAGATCAATAGAAGCAGAGCAAATTAGAACTGATTTACCAGTATTTAATGTAGGTGATACTGTTAAGGTTCACATCAAAATCCGTGAAGGTAGCAAGGAGAGAATTCAAGTATTCGAAGGAACCGTTCTTAAAAGACAAAATGGCGGTTTAAGAGAAACTTTCACAGTAAGAAGAGTAGCATCTGGTGTTGGTGTTGAAAAAACATTCCCAGTTAATTCTCCAGTAATTGAAAAAATTGAAATTGTAAGATTAGGTAAAGTTAGAAGAGCTAAACTATTCTACTTAAGAGATAGAGTTGGTAAATCTGCTAAGGTTAAAGAAAGAATGAGATAGAATTGGGGGGGCTGAAAAGTCCCTTTTTACATTTAACTATAATGTAACATACATAAATGGGAAAGTTATTAATTAGTATTAAAAAATAAAACTCAATCTTTTGCACGGAAAAGTAGTTACAAGGCTTTATCCATTCAATCGAATAGGGAGGATTAGATAAATATGGCTATGACCATAAATTGGTTTCCAGGACATATGGCGAAAACTAGAAGACAAATTGGCGAGAGCTTAAAACTTGTTGATGCTGTAATAGAAATTAGAGATGCAAGGATAGTTAAATCGAGTGCAAATCCACAAATCGATGAAATATGTAAAGACAAACCTAGAGTTATTTTGTTAAATAAGAGTGATTTAGCAGAAGATAAGGTTACTAAACAATGGATTGAAAAACTTACAACTGATAATGTAAGGCCACTCGCTGTAAATTGTATTACAGGTCAAGGTTTAAAAAGTATAAAAATCACACTTGACGAGTTATTGAAACAAAAACATGATAGGCAAAGAAAAAAAGGTTTAGTTAATATAGTTACGAGAGTTATGGTAGTAGGAATACCTAATGTTGGCAAATCTTCTTTTATAAACAAACTAGGAAAAAATAACATTACTAAAACTGGCGATAGACCAGGAGTTACTAAAAGTAAGCAATGGGTAAGAACTACATTGGGAATAGAACTAATGGATACTCCAGGTGTGTTATGGCCTAGATTTGAAGATGAGACTGTTGGGCTTAATTTGGCATTTACAGGAGCTGTAAAAGATGAAGTTATAGATATAGAAGAATTAGCACTTAGATTAGTAGAAAGACTTCAGATTAATAATGCAGACAGATTAATTGAAAGATATAAACTTACAGAAATCATGGAAAATCCTTTAGATAACTTAGACAATATAGCTAAAAAGAGGGGAGCTGTGATTTCAGGGGGAAATATTGACTATAACAGAGTAGCAGTTATGCTTTTAGATGAATTTAGAGGTGGTAAATTAGGAGCAATATCTCTAGAGAGAGTAAAGGAAGATTAGGTTTATACATATAAGTTATTATATGCAAATATTGGTTAAAAGTATAAAGGTATCTTAAAAATATTGGCCAAGTGTTCTAATATTTTTAAGATGTTAAATTTAATGTTTTGATGGTTATAAAGGAGGAATAATATGAAGTTTAATGTTGATTTTTCAAGCATGAATTATAAAGAAGTAAAAGAATATGTTTTTAGTGTAGAAGATATTGAAAACGTTTTCAAAAAAGGTAAAAACGGAAGTATATTAGACAGACTTTTGCAAGATAAGAGAAAAACTGTTCAAAAACTAGGAACTAAAATGTCTAAAGTGCTAGCGCTAAAAGAAAAAGAAATTCAAAGAGTAAGGAAAATGTATGATTTTGATAGAAGTTTTGGTAACTTTAGATATGTTGCTGGGGTAGATGAGGTTGGTAGAGGCCCTTTAGCGGGTCCAATAGTTGCAGCTGCAGTGTTATTTGATTCAAAATCAGTTGAAGATAAGGACTTAATATTAAGAGCAAATGATTCTAAAAAATTGTCAATAGCTTGCAGAAAAGAACTTTCTCTTATTATTAAAGAAAGGGCATTAGCTTACGCTATTATCGCTATTGATAATAAGCAAATTGATGAAAAAGGAATTGCTTGGTGCAATAATCAAGTATTTTTAGAAGCATGTGCAGGGCTAACTATTAAACCCGATTTAGTTTTATCTGATGGATATAGAATAAAAAATTATCCTAATTTAAACGAATTTGTAATTAAAGGCGATACATTGAGCATAAGTATAGCTTGTGCTTCTATAATTGCAAAGGTATATAGAGATGAATTAATGGTGGAATATCATGAAAAATATCCGGATTATGGATTTGATAGAAATGTTGGGTATGGTACCCAGGGACATGTATTTGCGATAAAAAAGTTTGGAATTACTCCTATACATAGAAAAAGTTTTTTAACAAAAATCTTAGAATAAATTAATAAAAAATTTACAAATACACTTTGAAATTTAATAAGTGTATTTGTAAAATTTGTTTTAATTATATTAAAATTTATAATTGAAAAGCGTCTTCAATATGATTAACTAAAAAATCATTATTATCTCTATTTAATAATACTTCAATAACATCAAACCTAAAATTACTGTTTATAATATTTTTCTTTAAGATATAAACTTGAGCTGTTTTATAAATTTTATGCTGCTTATAAATAGTAACCGATTCTGCTGGTATTCCAAAATTTATACCATATCTTGTTTTTACCTCGATAAAGCAAATATAATCTTTAGATGCGGCTATTAGGTCAATTTCACCGCATTTGCATCTGAAGTTTTTCTCTATTATTCTGTAGTTTAAATTTTTCAAAAAGTTTTCTGCTATTTCTTCACCAAATTTTCCAATGTCTTTGTTAAAAGCTTTCATGAAAAAACCCTCCCTTAATAATTTATAATTTACAATAGCCTATTTTGAATAGGCTATAACTAAAGAAAAAACAAATGCATTTGAAAGTTGTTTATTGTGAGAGAAGATTCATAAACGTTGTAATGACACCTGCATTACAGAAATCTATAAATAAACTTCCGACCAAGGGTACAATAAAAAATGCCTTTTGAGAAATACCATATTTTGTTGTCATAGCTCCCATATTTGCCATTGCATTTGGCGTTGCACCCATACCAAATCCACAATTGCCAGAAACAATTACGGCTGAATCATAATCTCTTCCCATAACATTGAAGGTTATAAAATAGCAAAACAATCCTGTAAGAATTGTTTGAGCGAGTAACATTACTATTAGAGGCAACGCTAAAGCTGATAATTGCCATAACTTTAAGCCCATTAATGCCATAGTTAAGAATAAAGATAATGAAATTTCTCCTATAATATCAGATTCTTCTTCATGAACTTTATACGCATTTGTAGCATCAGCTATATTTCTCATAATTGCAGCTGCAAACATAGCTCCGATGTATGACGGGAAAGTCATACCTGTCTTTTCTAGAATTACTGATATAATTGTACCTATTCCCATTGCTAATAAAATTTCAGCAGCTGCACTCATAAAATTATCAGTACTTAGAAGCTTACTATTATGATTACTATTTTCTTCTGTTTTTATCATTTCATTTTGTGTATTTGAATTATTGATTTTCATAGGATACGAAAGATTGTTTTTTTCTATTAATCGCTTTCCTATAGGTCCACCAATAATACTTCCCATTACTAAACCAAATGTTGCGGATGCAAGAGCTACAGTACTTGCACCTATGGCACCCGCTTTTTCAAATATTGGACCAAAGGCACCGGCAGTTCCGTGCCCGCCAACCATAGGAACAGAAGCTGTAGAAAGGCCTATAAGGGGATTTAGACCAAATATTTTAGCAAGGGTGACACCTGTGATATCTTGAAGAACACATAGTATTACGGATATACCTAAAAATATTAAAACCCCTTTTCCACCTTTTTTTAGTAATTTAAGACTTGCAGTAAGTCCGATAGTTGTAAAGAAGACTGTCATAAATAATTTTTGAAGTGTTATATCCATATCAAAAATTAATATGTTACTCACCTTTAGTATTAAAGTAATTATTGCAAAGATTAATCCTCCAATCACCGGAGCGGGGATACAGTACTTATCCAAAAAAACCAGCTTATTTTTAATTTTTTGTCCTATGAATAGAACAACAACAGCAAGGGATGCTGCTTGAACCATGTCTAATTTTAAAGCCATTTTATTACCTCCTCGTATAATGTAATTGTAAGTATTGGTAATAAATAAGCCATAATAATTATTAATGTCATCACTAAAATCTTATTTAATGTTTTAAACTCACAACTAAAATTTAATTATAAAGACGCTTATTACTAATTGTAACAAATATAATCAGATTGCGAAAGTATAAAGAAGGGAAAATATACTTTCGATGTCTAATACTATTTGACTATGTGAATATGACTATGAATAATGAAAAGTTATAAACAATTAAAAAATAAATTTTAAGTAAGGTTATTTTATTTATAATTATGTCAATAATTATGTAATATGAAGTAGGAAATAATAAAGGTAAGGGTGATAATATGGCAATACAAATTATGTCAGCAGCGTTTACAGGAATTAAAGGTGTTATAGTTACTGTTGAAATTGATATAACGAGGGGACTACCGGCATTAAATATAGTTGGGCTTGCAGATATATCTGTTAAAGAATCAAAAGAACGAGTGCGTTCTGCAATACTAAATTCAGGATTTGATTTTCCAGTAAATAGAATAACTATAAATTTAGCACCGGCTGATTTAAGAAAAGAAGGATCACTATTTGATTTGCCAATAGCGATAGGCATTCTTCTTGCAACTAAACAAATAAATGTTAGTGATATTAATGATTATCTTTTTATTGGAGAATTATCATTGTCAGGTAAATTGAAGAAAGTACGTGGAGCCTTACCTGTAGTTATGGAAGGAATTGAAAACAAAATTGAAAAATTCATAGTGCCCACATATAATGCAAGAGAATGTAGTCTTGTTAAAGCTGCAAAGTTATTTCCTTTGGACAATTTAAAGCAAGTAGTAGATTTTTTAAACTATAAGGATTTAATGCCTTATGAACGAGGGAAAGATATAGAAATACTAATTAATGAAGAGTTAGACTACGCGGATGTTATGGGGCAGGAAAGTTCAAAACGTGCAATTGAAGTGGCCGCTGCTGGAGGACATAATTTGCTTATGTATGGTCCACCGGGCTCAGGTAAATCAATGATGGCTAAAAGAATTTCTAGTATACTACCATCTTTAAGTCAAGAGGAGTCACTTGAGGTTACAAAAATATATAGCGTTTCTGGTAAGCTTTGTGATAATGAAGGAATTGTTTTGCAACGTCCTTTTAGAAGTCCTCATCATACTATTTCACGGATTGCTTTAGTTGGCGGTGGAAATAAGATAATACCCGGGGAAATTTCTTTAGCTCACAAGGGGGTATTATTTTTAGATGAAATATTAGAATTTAAAAAGAATGTATTAGAGGTACTAAGGCAACCATTAGAGGAGAGGAAAATAACTATTTCAAGAGTTAATGGAACTATAGAATACCCATCGAATTTTATGTTTGTAAGCGCATTAAATCCATGTCCTTGCGGATACTATGGATCTTACGTGCGGCAATGTAGTTGTAGTGAATATGAAAGAAGAAGGTATTTGAGTAAGCTTAGTGGCCCATTATTAGATAGAATTGATATATTTACGGCAGTTAATTTTTTGCCTTATAATAAAATAATTAGTGGAAAAAGTAGTGAAAAATCTGATGTTATTAAAAAAAGGGTTGTAGAGGCAAGAAATATTCAAGAAAACCGTTTTAGTACCGAAGAAATAAACTGCAATGCAGAGATGAACCAAAAATTAATTAAAAAGTATTGCATTATAGATAAAAAGGCAAGTAAAATTCTTGAATTAATGTACAATAAATTTGCGCTTAGCACAAGAGCTTATTCTAGAATCATTAAAGTATCTAGAACTATAGCAGATCTAGATGGAAGCAAGGATATTTTAGATAAACATATAATTGAGGCGGTGCAATATAGAAAATTTATTGATGAGCAGATAGTTTAACAAATTTTGGTGGCCCAGAAAATGATTTAATTATTAATATAAATTGTTATAAAAAATAGTTGTTATAAAAAAATACAAAGGAGGTATAGCAAAAGGATGAATGACTACGATATATGGTTCTCTTTAGTTAAATTATCCCCCAAAATAAAATTGAAATTAATAAATGATTTCCATAATACGCAGCAAATATGGTATTATGGTGTACATAATAAAAAAACAGAATATTTTAATAATAATTTAATTAACGTCCTATCCTGTGCTTGGAGTGACAAAAAAATTGATAATGTAAGAAGAAATTTAGAAACTAATGAAATAAAATCGGTACAATACTACGAAGATGAGTATCCACAAAAATTAAAAAATTATGACGATGCGCCATATACATTATTTTATAAAGGAAATATAATGCCATTGAATGAAGGGTTTAACATTTCTGTAGTGGGATCTAGAAAGTATTCGAATTACGGTAAAGATGTTACTAAAATTATATGTTCAGATTTATGTGTAAATAAAGTTAATATTATTAGTGGCATGGCTAAGGGCATTGATACATTTGCTCATGTGAGTTGTCTTACAAATGAAGGATACACCTGTGCAGTTCTAGGTTCAGGACTGGATGTAGTATATCCTAAAGAAAACTCTAAAATGTTTAATGAAATAGTTAAAAAGGGTGCTGTTATTTCGGAATTCTTGCCAGGAACGCCTCCCTATGCTTATAATTTTCCACAAAGGAATAGAATTATAAGTGCTCTTGGTGACATTATAATTGTAATAGAGGCTGGTGAGAAAAGTGGTTCTTTAATTACTGCAAATTTAGCGCTTGAGCAAGGTAAAGATGTCATGGCTGTGCCAGGGTCTATATTTTCATTTGAAAGTAAAGGAACAAATAAGTTAATTAAAGATGGAGCATTCCCGCTTACATCTAGTAATGACATATATAATTTACTAGGAATAGAGATTAAAAAAGAAAAAAGCGTCACTGCAAAATCTTTAAATAGTAAAATTAATGAAAAAATATATAGCATTATAAGCGATAGCCCGTTACACATTAATGACATTATTAGAATAACTAGCATTGACATAAAACAATTATATGAGGTATTATTTGAAATGCAGATTAAAAATGAAATATTATGTCTAGCAGGAAACTATTATGTAAGAGTAAACGACAAAATATAAGTAAATATAAGTTGATTATATTAGAATACATTGATGGAGGGGATAAGATGGGACAAAAACTTGTTATAGTTGAGTCACCTGCAAAAGCTAAAACGATAAAGAAGTATTTAGGTAGTAGCTATGTGGTGGAAGCGTCTATGGGACATGTTAGAGATTTGCCTAAAAGCCAATTAGGTGTTGATATCGACAATAATTATGAACCTAAATATATAACTATCCGTGGTAAAGGTGAACTTTTATCTAAACTAAGAAAAGCAGCTAAAAAAAGCGATAAAATATATTTGGCAACAGATCCTGATAGAGAAGGCGAAGCTATTGCATGGCATTTAGCGAAAGCATTGAAAATAGACGAAAAAGATAAGTGCAGGATAGAATTTAATGAGATAACAAAAACGGCTGTTAAAAACGCTATAAAATCTCCAAGAGTAATAAATGCAACACTTGTGGATGCTCAACAGGCAAGGCGTATACTTGATAGACTAGTTGGATATGAGATTAGTCCTATACTTTGGAGAAAAGTTAAATGGGGATTAAGTGCAGGAAGGGTTCAATCAGTTACTCTTAAAATAATTTGTGATAGGCAAAAGGAAATAGAAAAATTTATAACTAAAGAGTATTGGACTATAGAATGTGAGTTGTATAAAAAAGGAGATTCTCAGAAATTAAATGTTAAATTAACTTCAAAGGGTGGAGAGAAGTTTGAAATAAATTCTAAGGAAGAAAGTGAAAAGGTTATTAATAACCTTAAAGAAAAAGAATTTATTGTGAGTAAAATAAAGAAATCATCTAAAATTAAGAATCCATTACCACCATTCATAACAAGTACACTTCAACAAGATGGTTATAGAAAACTTAACTTTGCAACCAAAAGAACTATGTCTATTGCTCAACAACTATATGAAGGTATGGAAATAGAGGGACATGG
>ERZ1463035.175-NODE-175-length-9000-cov-13.123980_pt1 | contig 9000 bp, 10 predicted proteins | sample MGYA00564486_ERZ1463035 | MGnify/ENA primary metagenome ERZ1463035 (study PRJEB39244, sample SAMEA3635149) | Helicobacter pylori | study: EMG produced TPA metagenomics assembly of PRJEB11511 data set (Assembly of a 5300-year-old Helicobacter pylori... | reverse complement strand
TTATAAGTTCTACAGGTATTGCAGTTAGAGCAATAGCACCATACATAAAAAGTAAAGATATGGACCCGGCAGTATTAGTTATAGATAATTCTTGTAATTATGTTATAAGCCTTTTAAGTGGACATTTAGGTGGTGCAAACGAACTTGCGTTTAAGGTTAGTAAGCTTTTAGATGCTAAACCTATAATAACTACAGCAACAGATAATTTAGGGATTTATGCCCCAGATATGATTGCAAAGGATAATGGGTTTATTATTGAGAATTTGAAAAAAGCAAAAGATATAGCAGCGCTTTTAGTAGAAGGAAAAAAAATAGGATTTCTTGATGAAAAAGGAATAATACAAACACCGGCTGGATATAGTAGTAGGTTAGAGGATATCTCTGGAATACTGTATATTTCTGGTAAAGATAGTGTTAATGCTAAGTTAGAGGGATATAATGTTCCAACTCTTAAATTAATAAGACAAAATATTGTGCTTGGAATAGGGTGTAGAAAAAACTTTTCAGAGGAAAAAATGAAACAGACAGTAATAAGGATGCTTAAGCAATACAATATAGATATTAGAGCTATAAAGTCTATAGCAACAGTTAATGTTAAAAAAGATGAACTAGCAATTAAGGCATTAGTAGACTATTTTAAATGCGAGTTTAAAATATTTACGATTGATGACATAAAGAAAGTACAACATAAATTCTGCGGTAGTGATTTTGTGGAGAAAACTATTGGGGCTCGCGCTGTTTGTGAGCCTTGCGTTGAACTTAGTGGGGCACATATTATTATAAATAAGATGAAATTAGATGGTATGACATTATGTATAGGTGAAGTGTGATATAATAGAGAAGGTGTTTTTAAAAAATACTGTTTAGCTAGGTCAATTTTACAAATAAGAAGGATTTCAATAAATATTTATAGAATATATAATAGTAGACTATAAGTAATTTAAGAATAGATTAAATAACAATTATGAAATTAGAGGAGTGTATTTATATGACAACAGATAATAAAGAAGAAATGAAAGATATTACACCAGAAATTAAAGAAGAAACTACAATGAAAGATGCTATGGAAAATACTGCAGAAGCTATGGTTATTAATAGTGGAGACGTTGTACTTGGAACTGTACTTTCTGTAAATGAAGAAGAAGTTCTAGTAAATATTGGTTATATGACTGACGGTGTTATAACAAAAGAAGAAATATCAAATGATAGAGAAGTAAAGCCTACTGATGTTGTAAAAGTTGGAGATCAAATCTCTGTATATATAATGAAAGTTAATAACGGAGAAGGAAATGTGCTTTTATCTAAGAAAAGAGCAGATGGTCTTAAAATATGGGATGAATTCCAAGAAATTTTAGATGCAAACAAAACTTTAGAAGTAACAGTTAGTGACATCGTAAAAGGTGGAGCTACAGCTTATATAGAGGGCGTTAGAGCATTTATACCAGCATCACAAATGTCAGATTCATATGTAGAAAACTTAGAAGAATACAAAGGTAAAACTTTAGTAGTTAAAATAATAGAACTTGATAAAGAAAACAAAAATATTGTTTTATCTAGAAGAGTAATAGAAAAAGAAGAAAATGCAGTTAAAAGAGATCAAATTTGGAATGAACTTAAAAAAGGTGAAAAGAGAAAAGGTACTGTAACAAGACTTGCTAAATTTGGTGCATTTGTAGATTTAGGTGGTATTGATGGTCTTATACATGTTTCTCAATTATCATGGAAAAGAGTTGCAGAACCATCAGAAGTAGTATCTGTTGGACAAGAAGTAGAAGTTACAGTTTTAGATTTTGATAAAGAAAAAGGAAGAATATCTCTAGGACTTAAGAGTGAACAAGGAAACCCATGGAATAACATAGCAGCTACCTACAAGCCTGGTTCTATAGTAGAAGGAACTGTTGTTAAATTAATGGATTTCGGTGCTTTTGTACAACTTGAATCGGGAGTTGAAGGACTAGTTCATTTATCAGAAATATCAGAAGAACGTATTGCAAAAGTTTCTGACGTATTAAAAGTTGGAGAAGTTGTAAAAGTTAAAATCGGTGAAATAAACGAAAAAGATAGAAGAATAAGCCTAAGTATTAAAGAAGCAGCAAGAGGAAATGAAGATTTCTCAGATTATAAGCAAGAAGAAGAAAGTGGATTAACTCTAGGAGATATATTAGGAGATAAACTTAAAAACTATAAATTCTAGTAGAAGATTCATATCATAAAATATAAATTCAATAAATATTACGAGGCAAAACAACTAATAATTGTTTTGCCTCTTAGTATTTTAACGACATTTCAAAAGGAAAGTTTCCCATTTATATAAGTGGGAGTAAAATATACTAGCAAAAATAAAACTTAGGTGGATTTTTAAATATCCTTATGAAGTCGTTAATGCATATCCGAAGGAGAGAATTTAAAGGAGGGATATCTTGTTAACATGTGAAGTATGTGGAAAGCTAGCTGATAAACATCATATAGTTTATAAAAGCCAAGGTGGCATTGAATTCCCACTTAACTTTAGATACCTTTGTACATTGCATCATAGGGGGAAGACAGGTCCACATAAGAATAGGCGATTAGATTTAGAATATAAAATTGATATGCAGCGAAAACTTGAAAACATTTTAATAAAAGAGATTTATTCTATTGAAGAATTAGAAGTTTTGCTTAAAATAAATAAGGGCATTATTAAAAGACTATTTAAGGACTATAAGTTAAATGGTAAAGGTTTTAGAAAAACTGATATTATCGTTAATCAAAATGATGTAGGATATAAAAGAGATGATATTATTTTTAAGTTAATGGGTCATAAAAGATATGATGAGAAGATGCTTTTAGAAGCAAAGTCTTTAGAAAAAATTTATAAATAAAAATTTTAGTAATTGTATATATTAAAAAAACTATGATTAGCATAAACTGCGTTCATAGTTTTTGTTTTAACCTTTATTTAAGATGACACTTATAATATACTAAGAACTTCCTATTTCATCATGTGGAGCTTTTTTTAATTCAACCATGTATCCTAGTTCAATTGCCGAATTATATAAATGGCTAAGTCCTATGCCCATATCAATGTGATTTGTGTCTTTAAGAATTTTTTTAGTTAAAATATTTTTGTTTTCTAAAAATAGGTAGAATTTATTATCGTTAACTTCCAATATAATAGTTTTAATCTTTTGTAAATGCTTCGGGGATACATTAATATTTTTATAATTACTAATGGATTTTCTTAGTTTTATAGCCTGTAACATAATAGACACCTCAATTATAATTCTAATTTGGACTACATGTAATACTAGATAATTCTAAGTTACATTGAATCTCTTGATAATATTTTTTTACTACTGATTATAACCACTAATACAAAAACAGAGGTTAAAGCTATACTGCCTCCTGGCGCACAATCTAAGTAGTAAGAGATGACAAGTCCTAAAATTATGTCAATGAAACCGAACATTATAGAGTAGATTAAAGTTCTCTTAAATCCCTTATTTAACTGGAGGGCTGTTGCTACAGGTAGGGCTATCATTGATGACATAACAAGGATTCCAAGTATTCTTAGAGAGACTGAAATAGTAGCACCTACTAGTAGTGCAAAGATGTAGTTAATTACCTTAACTTTTGCACCAGAAACCTTAGCACCTTCCTCATCGAAAGTAATATATAATAATTGATTATATAATGAAAATATTGTTATTATTGAAATAATACTAAGGACAAGCATTATGTATAAATCGGTTTGTGTAACAGTTAGCAGACTTCCAAATAAATAAGAATTAACATTAGCGCCAGCTCTACCTGTACTTATTAAGGTTATTCCGATACCTACACTAAAGGTAAGCATAATTGCTAATATTAATTCAGCATATTTTTTGTAATAATCTCTTAAGAATTCAATGGATAAGCCACATAGTGCTGTAAACGCAAAAGCGCCAAGTATAGGATTAAAACCAAAAACGAGTCCGATGGCAACGCCTGCAAAAGAGGCATGTGCCATTGTATCTCCCATCATAGAGTATCTTTTGAGTACTAGAAAAACACCTACAATTGGGAATAATATAGAAATTAAAACTGAGGCAATTAAAGCGTTTTGCATAAAACCATATTCAAACATAAAGTGAAGTTAGCCCCTTTCCTCGGATATTTTATATTTATAATCACTAATAGTATAAAGTATTCCACTATGATTACTCATTTCGAAAATATCTGTAGAGTTATCTAATGCAGCTTTTAAATTATGCTCTACAGAAACAACTGTAATACCTAGGTTAACATTTAACCCCTTAATAATTCCATATATATCTTCCATGCTTTGAATATCTATTCCAGTAGAAGGTTCATCTAAAATTAATAACTCAGGGTTACCTATTAAACTCCTAGCAATAAAAATCTTTTGTTGTTGACCACCAGAGAGATTTCCAATAAGAGTATGGGTATGATCTTCCATTCCTACAGCATTAAGACTTTTTGAAATTAGACCTTTATCTTTAAGTTTTAATACTTTTCTATGGCAATTTAACATTTCATAAACTGTTATAGGAAACTGCGCATTAAAGTTTTCAACTTTTTGTGCAACATATGCTATTCTTGATGTATCTATAATTATTTCACCGCTATTAGGTTTTAATAAATTTAATATTAATTTAAGTAAAGTACTTTTAGCACTACCATTTTCACCTAAGATTGAAACATAACTACCTTTTTTGATATTAAGATTGATGTTATCTAGTATGTATGGTTTTGAATTTGTATATGTAAAATATAAATTTTTTATGTTAATCATAAATTTCCTCCTTATAAGTATTACAAAATTAATTATGCAATTATGCAATAATTATATGCATAAAATAATAGTAGCAACAAATAGTATACACCTAAATGCGAATAACTTGCAACAACTCTCTCCATATTATTGCCATATAATTTAAATAATACATAACATAAAATTAATATAATTGGTAAAACTGTATAGGAAGATACTTTGTTTTATATAATATCTAATATTGCTTTAGTATCTATCAATAAAAGTGCATTTACTTATGCATTTAATATAATAGGAAAGGTAGTGTTATTATGAATAAAAGCGAAGGCTCAACTCATACAATTAGTAAAGTGGCGAAAGACAATCAAGGAGAGATAACCGCATACGAACTTGAAAATGGAGAGATAATATCAAAAGAACAAGCTGTCTCATTAGCTAAGCAAGGAAATATAAGTGGAGTATCTGTGTCAACTTCGAAAAAAGGGGAAGAATTCCTAAGAAGTCTACCTGATCAAAATAAAGCGAATAATTTAGAAAGCTTACCAATTATAGATGATAACGATATTTATTAGTAGAAAATATAAAGAGCAGGGACATTTAGGTGTCTCTGCTCTTTTAGTTTGAGGAATAAGTAGGGACGGTTAACAACTAATTAGTGTTGTTGAGAGTGATTAAGGTAGGGACGGTTAACAAATAATTAACATTATTGATGTTAATTATTTGTTTTGCTTGAAAAAGTTTTTCCTTTGGAATACTATTAATGTAATAAACTTAGATGAGCAGGGGGATAAACAAATGGGACTTCTACAAGAAACATTGGAAAGTATAGAACCGCCAAATAATGAAGCAATAAAAATGGCATGGAATAGGCTTGATAGTTTATCAAAACCTATAGGAAGTCTTGGTGAATTAGAAAATATCATTGCTAAGATGGCAGGAATTACTGGGAACATACATAATAAAATTAATAAAAAAAATGTTGTTATAATGTGTAGTGATAATGGGGTTGTGGAGGAAGATGTATCTAATTGTCCTAAAAGCGTAACAGCTACAGTCACGAATAATTTCACTAAAAAGATAACAGGTGTATATGCGTTATCGAAATTTTCAGGAAGTGATATTACTGTTGTAGATGTAGGGGTTGATGCAGATTTTAATAATCCTAAAATTATTAATAAAAAGATAGCGTATGGTACTAAAAACATGATGAAGGGACCCGCAATGACTAGAGAGCAGACTATTAAGGCTATTGAAGTTGGAATTGAAACAGTTGATGATTTAGTTTGCAAGGGTTATGATTTGTTTGGAACAGGTGAAATGGGGGTTGGAAATACTGCTACAAGTGCAGCAATCTTAAGCGTGTTTTCTGGACTTGAGGTTGAAGGGTCAGTTGGGAAAGGCTCTGGAATTACAGAAAAGCAATTTATTAATAAAAAAAAGGTTATTAAAAAATCTATTGAGGTAAATAAACCAGATAAAAATGATGTTATTGATGTTATCTCAAAAGTTGGTGGATTTGACATTTCAGGACTGTGTGGTTGTTTTCTAGGTGCAGCTAAAAATAGGGTGCCTATTGTTATTGATGGTTTTATAGCATCAGCAGCAGCACTCTGCGCTTATAAATTAAACCCATTAGTAATAGGGTATATATTTGCATCACATTTATCTGCGGAACCAGGAGCAGCTTTTGTAATGAAAGAAATTGGCTTAAAACCTATGCTTAATTTAAACATGAGACTTGGAGAAGGTTCAGGTTGTCCTTTGGCTTTTAATATTATTGAAGCAGCTTTGTTTACAATGGATAATATGGGAACGTTCGAAGATGCGAAGCTTGATAGTAAAAAGTATATTGATATAAGAGAGAATCTCTTAGACATATCTTAGGGTAGACTGGGGCGAATAAATTATGAATATATATTTGTTAAGACATGGTCAAACTGAAGAAAATAGAAAAGGATCTTATTATGGTAATTTGGATATAGGCCTAAATGAAATAGGTGTAATTCAAGGGAATAAGGCAAAAAAATTCTTTAATGATATTAAACTAGATAGAGTATATGTTAGTGATAAAATAAGAACTTTAGAAATGGCAAAACTAGCTTTAGGGTTAAAAGAAATGGAGATTATACAAGATAGTAGAATAAATGAAACTAATTTTGGCGACTTTGAAGGTAAAACTTACGAAGAGATTAAGATGTTTTATCCTAAGGAATGTTTGTGTTGGACGGATAATTGGAAAGAATTTGTACCACCTCAGGGCGAGAGCTATATTGAGTTATGCAAACGTGTTAAGAGCTTTATGGATGATATTAAAAGGTTAGATGTTCATAATATTTTAATATGTGCTCATTCTGGCGTTATAAGAGCTATATACTGTTATATTATGGATGAAAACATAGATTTATTTTGGAAATTTGGTTGTAAAAATGGTGATATAAGCATTATTAAATATGAATATGGTAATTTATATATTGATGCTATTATGCATATCTAGGAGATGATTATATATGGGTAAAATAACTCTAGTAACTGGTGGAAGTAGAAGTGGTAAAAGTGGGTTTGCTGAAAAAATTTTCGAAGAGACTGATGATGTTTTATATATAGCAACGGCAATAGTTACAGATGTGGAAATGGAAAATCGAATAAAAAAACATATAGACTCGAGAAATGCAAGATGGACAACCTATGAGGGATTTTTGGATTTAGATAAGGCTATAGAAAAATATAATATAAACAATATACTACTTGATTGCGTTACAATTATGATAACTAATTTAATGTTTAAGGAAAAAATGGACTTTGATAGTATGTCTATGGTAAAGATAGATTTATTATTAGATGATATAAAGACTCAGTTTGAAAAGTTAATATTAAAAGCTAGGGTATCTAATAAAAATTTAGTTATGGTAACTAATGAGGTAGGTTCTGGTCTTGTACCTGAGACTAAACTTAGTAGAGTATTTAGGGATATAGCAGGGTACGTAAATCAATATATAGCAAGCCAAAGTGATGAGGTATATCTGGTTTCTTGCGGGTTATCTTTAAAATTAAAATGATTTTTATTATCTAGGAAAGAGGTGAACCTTGCAATGGTAGGGCATTGCAAGTAATAAATGAGAGAATATTTAAATGATTTTTTACTGTTTTTCCAGTTTTTCACTAGAATACCTATAAATAAAAGTTTAAAGTGCGAGAAAGAAAACTTTAAGCGAGGATCTATATTTTTTCCTATAGTAGGATTATTTATAGGACTAGTTCAATGGGTAGTTTATTATTTGTTAATAAAAGTGCTACCGGTAAATATTACAGCAATATTTGTAGTTATTATACCTATAATTATTACTGGAGGATTGCATGTTGATGGACTTGGAGATACATGCGATGGATTCTTTTCATTAAAAGGTGATAAATACAAAATAATTGAGGTTATGAAAGATAGTTCAGTAGGCACTTTCGCAACTATCGCTATAGTATTTGATATGTTAGCACGATATGCGGCGGTGACCGCCATCATACAAATTAATTTACCACTTATATTAATAGCTACTCCAATAATTGCAAGATTTACTGTGGTATTTATATCGTTTATAGGAAAAAATGCTAAAGAGAAAGGTTCAGGAAATATATATATTGGGAATATTGATGTGAAAAGACTGGTAATAGCTGGAATCATAACTATTATACTTGGAACAGTATTAATAGGAATCAAAACAAGTATTATATTAATAGTTCCAGGGTTATTTTTAAGCTTCTTATTTAATAAATTCTGCGAGAGTAAAATTACAGGACTTACAGGAGATAGTTTGGGAGCTAATAATGAATTAGTTGAGATTTTAACAATGATTATATTTATTGCAATTAATCATGCATAAGTAGGGACGGTTAACAATTAATTAGCTATTATTTAGGTGCAAATTTTTTTGAATTTGCACCTTTTTACGACTAAATTAACTATTTAATCTAGTATTTTGATTCTATGTATTAATAAATAGCGTATTTACCATGCTTGTCCAAGGTTATCACAAAAAACAAAGTTATATATTATTTTTAAATTTTAAAAATTCTATATAATACTTATTAAGTATAACATTTAATAAAATCATCAATAATATTTTCATATTTTTTTTCTGTACTAATTAAACCTATACCAATATTGCTTAATCTGGATACTCTAGCTTGCGTAATATTTCCAAGTGTTATCGATATATCTTTAGATTTAAAATTACAAAGACTTCTCATTAAAATAA
>ERZ1463035.174-NODE-174-length-9070-cov-58.173821_pt1 | contig 9070 bp, 10 predicted proteins | sample MGYA00564486_ERZ1463035 | MGnify/ENA primary metagenome ERZ1463035 (study PRJEB39244, sample SAMEA3635149) | Helicobacter pylori | study: EMG produced TPA metagenomics assembly of PRJEB11511 data set (Assembly of a 5300-year-old Helicobacter pylori... | reverse complement strand
TTTTTTACAGTGGAACTTAACTCTACAAAGTGGAAGTTACTTTTTCAATTCACCAAAGGAGCTTAAATGGATAATACTAAGATTTGTACTAAATGCAAAAGAGAATTACCTCTTGATAAATTTGCAAAATATAAACGATCTAAAAATGGCCTAGCCGCATGTTGCAAAGATTGCATGAATACATTAAGCAGGATTAGCTATGCAAAAAACGCAAAACAGTATCCAAAAGACAGAAATGTCATTTCTAATACCAAAATTTGTACTAAATGCAAAAAAGAATTACCTCTTGATAAATTTGGAAAACAGAGACAACATAAAGATGGATTAGCCTCATGGTGCAAAGCCTGCAAAAACCCATTAAATAAAATAAAATCAAAAGAATATCGAGAAAAAAAGAAGGCAAACGAACCTCCAGAAAACAAAAAAGCCATTTCTAATACTAAAGTTTGTACTAAATGCAAAAAAGAGTTATCTCTTGATAAATTTAATAAAAAAAAAGAAAATAAAAATGGATTAACAGCAATTTGCAAAGATTGTTCAAGGGCGAAAAGACGTAAATATGATACTACACATAAAAAAGAAATATTACAGTATCGTGAACGTCGGCATAAATGGAAATCTGAAAATAAAGACAAAGTAAATGTGACGACCCATAAACGTAGAGCAAAGCTACGTTTATTAACATCTGATCTTACTGTTCTACAATGGCTACAAATAAAAATAGATTTTAATAATTGTTGTTGCTACTGTGGAAGGGAGATACCTCTTGCACTTGAAATGGACCACTTTATATCACTTAATGCTGGTGGAGGATTTACCAAAACTAATATAGTCCCCGCTTGTAGGAGTTGTAATTCTAGCAAAGGTCCAAAAGACTTTGCAAAATGGTATTCAGATTACAAGTTTTACTCAATAAAACGTGAGTTATTTATACTAAAATACCTTTCCGGGACAATAAGCAAAAACATCTAATTTCAAACAAGATTTTACTATTAATTTAGATTTTAAATAATAGTAAATTTCCATCCCAAGAATGTCATTATAGGTTTATATAGACCATGTAGGAGTGTTCTTATGATTCGACAATGATAACCACCTTTAAATAAAAATAAGCCTCATATAAGCCCTAGATTAATTTTAAAGATATATATTTATGTATTGGCAATCTATTAATTTTAATTATTTGGAGTAGAACAATGCTTTTGTACATAAATAATAGTAAGGACCGCTTAAAATTGTACCGCCCTTACTATTATTTAAGCAATACTATTTACGCATAAACTGTTAGATTTACCTTAATTAAAACAGGCATACGTATATAATTTCTTTTGTATTACTTCTGTAATTTATTACTTTTATATTGCTTTTATAATAAAATTGTTCTCTCTCTCATTTTCGCATTTATAGTCATTGTAATATCTACCATTACTTTTCATAAAACGAATCTTAATATTTATCAATAACATCTTTTGATAAATAAAATAAGGATAACCAACGATATTAGTTACCCCTTAATAGACTCTCTATTCGCTTTTTAATTATTATAGGTGTATTATATGTTTTTTATATAATAATGCATTAAATTAGCTCTAACAAGTTTTAAACTACATATTTATGCTACTCTATACTTTAATATGTTTATATCAGCTTCACATAATTCAAATATACCTAATTAATTCACTCAATGCTTTTATTGTCCCATCCAAGAAGTTTCTTTTCAAGATTATCAAAATCATATGCTCGCTGTTCATAATCATTAAACCCGCCAACTTTAATTTTACCTTTAGGAATTTGATAGTCCCTCGTTATGGCATCAATTATCCAACCTACTATAGTAGTTATACCTGATGTTACTTTAGCAATCTCATATTTTTCTTTTATAGTATTCACGTCTCCATTTGCAGCATCTAATATAGATTTGGCTTCTACCCCTTTTATGTTCTCTTCAAATATACTTTTAACCTCGCTTATAAGCTCTATAGAGTACTTTTCTACTTTGTTGGTAGATTTACTCTCACTAGTAGAACACACTTCGTCTATAACCTTTGAACTTGATCTGTTTGTCTTTATGTAAAATTTTAAACTTGTAACTTTTCTCACAGTTTTAATTTCTTCAAATTCAAAACATATATCGGTCTTCTCTTTCAACTCTTTCTGTGCTTGGAATATAATCTTTCGCTTAAAATCGTTATACCTTATGTATTCAGTCGCAGTTAGCTCAAATAACTTTCTTATGTCTTCTATTTTCATTTCCCTACTACCTATTTTTTGATATTGCTTTAATAATTCATAAAATCTAAGAGAATAAATACTACGTAATTTTAAAGTATTTGATAATTCATAAATAGTAAAAGGATTTTCTTTGTTAAGACATATATACATAGATTTTAAAACAGGATGAAATTGAACACTTAATATTCCTGACCCTTCATCGTTTTCTGCTAAAGCTAGGAAAGGAACATAAGTTGTTCTTTTTCCCTCTTTGAATGTTAATACATTCCCCATAAGTTCTTTAATTTGTCTTGGTATTTCTGAATAATTAGATTTATTTTTAGTATTAAATAATTCCATAATATCTGCCACTTTAAACTCATATGATTTTAAATCTGCATCATCTTTTTTTATCCTAGAGGCCATAAGTCTTAAAAATTTTTGTTGGCCTATTCTTAATCGATAGCTTGCTTCAATCAATTTATTTGATTGAACTACTAATGCGCTCTTCATGTTTTCCAGATTTTCCACCTTTCCCATAATCTCACCTCTTATTAACAATAATATATACCATATACGACTACTTGTAAATAGACGTACGACAATTATATTTTAGTCTCATTCGGTATGATTAGGTCGTCTTTCGGTATGATTAAGTCGTTTTTAAAACCTATTTTCGGTATGATTAAGTCGTTTTTCGGTATGATTAAGTCGTTTTTAGTATGCTCAACCATAGTCATATCAACGTCTTAAAAGGTACGTAAATCCTTTAAATCTTTTGTTGTTTATTTAAATCTTTTAAAACAACAACTATAGTTGTTCTATTTTAATTAAATATATTTTTAGATGATAGAAATATAAAATATTATTAATTACTGTCCTATAAAATATATAAAAATAAAATATTATTATATTTTATTTGATTAATAACTATAAATATGGTTAGAATAGTTAGATATTCTGACATTATATGTTGTAAAAACGATCAACATTGCATATAATAATAAATGAGGGGACGTGATATTTATGTTAAACACGTTAAATGAAAGATTAAAACAAGCAAGAAAAAATTTAGGATTATCACAAGAATACGTTGCTGAAGTAATGAATATGAATAGAACAACAATTACTTCAATAGAAGCAGGTAATAGAAAAGTTACGGCTATTGAACTTAAATCCTTTTCTGAGTTGTATGGAGTTACAATAAATGACTTAATATATAATGAAGAAAACAAAAATGAAACAAAAATGTTTGCAAGAGCATTTTCAAGTTTATCTGATATAGATAAAGACGAAATAATGAATTTAATTGAATTTAAAAAGAAAATCAAGGCAAGGTATAAGGTGAATGCTTAATGAAATTGATCTAAGTGATTTTTTTTACAATCCTGAAGTTCTTGCAAAAAAAGTATTAGAAGTTTATTTTTCACACAAAAAACCTTCTTACCCAATAGATCCTTTTGATATTTTGAATTATTTCAAAGTGCCATATCAATTTAGGAATTTTGAGGGTTTAGAAGGTATTTATATTTTACCTGAAAATGAGCAGGACATTCCTATTATAGGTATTAACAATAAAAGACCAATATCAAGGCAAAGATTTACTGCAGCACATGAACTGTGTCATCATATAAAGGATAAAAACAGCAATTCATTTTGTCCTATTGGAAAAAATAACAATCCTGTTGAAAAATATGCAGATAAATTTGCTAGCAAATTGTTAATGCCACAAGCAGAATTAGCTTTTCAAGTAAAAAAATTAGAAGAAAATAATTATATTGATTTTACAAATATTATATATATTTCTGATTATTTTGGTGTAAGTTTTGAATCTTGTGTTTTTAATATTGCATACACACTTAAAAAAATAGAGGGTGATACTGATCCCAAAACTATTAAAAAAAGAATTCGTAAATTTAAACCTGATACAAAAAGAATAGAATTAGGAATAAAAAAATATAATCCAGTATTACTCAAAAACATAATTAATTCATATGAATATTTTTTTGAAAATGAGAGCAAGGTGGTTTGGTATAACTTTAAGAGGGATTTTGTTTATAATGAAAATAAGCTTGAAGGTATAAATATTGAATCAGAGGCTGTTTCAGAAATTTTAACTGATTTAAGAATACATAAACAAGATAGTAAATATTGCAAATCACAATATAAAGATATAATTGAAGTTGTTGGACATGCTTCGATGTATGATTATTTAATGACAACAAAAGATAAGTTAAATATATTTAAAACATTAGATTTAAATGCTATGCTATTTCAATATGCGCCATATCCAGAAGGTGCAGGAAAAATAAGAAATTCAAATAACATTGTTACTCAAGCGCAGTTTGAAACTTGTGATTATTGTAATATACCGAATGAGTTATTAAAATTAAACAAAGATATAGAAGAACTTTTAATTAAAAAAGATAATATATCTATTTCACAATATGTTGATGAAGTAGTAAAAATTCATCATAAAATTACAGTGATACATCCATTTAGCGATGGTAACGGTAGAATTTCTAGGTTAATGCTAAATTGGTTTTTTAAACTTAATGGGTTACCACCAGTATATTTAAAATATAAAGACAAAGATAAATATTATCATGCTTTAAATAAAGCTGATCTAAATGGAGACTATTCATATTTAAGTGAAGTTTTCTATAAGGAGATAATTATATCTATAATTCAGTTGAATACAAAGTTCAAATTATAATATTTAAACAAAAATCATTGATCATAATAGTCAATGATTTTTGTTTTTGAGTCAAAATTTAGAAAATAACCAAGTTACACCCATATGAACAAGTACATTACACATAATTATTTCACCTTTTCTATTTCTTTGAAGAATAATCTTAAAGCCTCATTAACTACGAAACTTTTATCAAGGTTATTTCTATCACAAAGTTTATCTATTTTCTTTAACAATTCTTTCTCGACATAATAGGTCTTTCTTGAATGTATATCAGTATATTTGTCCTTCTTTTTAATGATGTTTGAAATATCACTAACAACATCACTAGTTGTACTGATAGTAATGTCACTATTTATATCACCATTTATATCACTAATGATGTCACTATGCTTATTTGTATCAATAGAAATAGGCTTTTTATTAATACTATCTAATATACCAAATTTCATATTTTTTGAGTTACCCATTTTACAACCTCCTCTCCAAATGCAGTATAATCTTCAAACCCATGACACTTCTCGTAGTAATTAATAATTGGTTTTCCATTGTCTTGACTGTACTCGATTTTACTATCTATACGAATAACAGTGTTAAATACTTTGTCTCCAAAAGAGTTTACAAGAGCTTCTTTAATGTCTTTCGAAATAGTTTTTCTTCCATTAAATTTAGTTATTAATACACCTAAAATTTCAAGGCCAGGATTCAAATTTGTTTTTATACTGGAAAAAGAACTAACTAAATTTTTAATACCTTTCATTGAGAAATAACTTGGATCAACTGGGATGATTAAGTAATTGCTTGCTACCAGTGAATTAACACTTAATAATCCTAAACTTGGAGGGCAATCTATAATTATATATTGGTAGAGGTCCTTTATTTGCTCTAGTATTCGCTTTAAAATAGTTTCCCTAGACATTAAACTGCTTAGTGTTATTTCTGCATTAGCAAGGTTTATGTCACTTGGGATGATATGTAATTTAGGATAATCAGTTTCTATAATTACTTTTAATATGTTTTCTTTATCAAATTCTTGATTATTGAGCAAATCATAAACAGAAGATATTAACTCTTCATCATCAATTCCAACACCAACTGTAGAATTTGCTTGTGAGTCCATATCAATTAGCAATGTTTTCTTACCATGTTTAGCTAAATATGCAGCCAAATTAATAGCCGTCGTTGATTTTCCACACCCGCCCTTTTGATTAAATATTGAAATTATCAAGTAAACCACCCCCAAAAAATTATTTTTTATACTTATTTGTGAATTCAAAAAGTGCTAATGATATAAGATCTTGTTTCTTAATGCTTGAATAAGCCTTACATAGCTTATCAAAGGAATCATAAACTGGTGAGTATAGTTTTACACTCTTTGTAGTAATATTTTTCTGCAGGGCCTGTGGGAGTGCATTTATATCTAACTGGGGCACATCTATTACATTAATATTACTTTTATAATTTTTGAGCATTTCCAGTATATCTTCTTTATTTTGCATCCAATCAATCATATCAGTTTTCATAATTTTAATTTCCTGTAGTTCTGTATTTGTTTTTGCAACACCTTTAGATTGTAATTTTTCACTTATTATATCAATACTTTTGTTTGGCTGTAATGGTTTTTTATTAGAATCACTTGCGGTAAAGGTTATACTTTCAGGTGTATCTTCAAAAAAAACCATTTGACCATTAACATGATTTTTTACTTTTATAATACTTTTGTCATATTCATATGTATTATTTGTTTTATTAAAGCTATAACATTCTTTTAGAAATCTGTCTCTAATAGTCGTGCGCGCGACTCCAATAGCTTCACATATTTTAGTTAATGTATTCCCTTTTGTAAGTTCAGTATTAATATATTCTAGTTGTGACAACACTTCTAGCCTATCAAATTCAACTCTTTCCAATATAATCACCCCACAATATTTTAATTTCACTTTTATATTACAAATACTTTTGTAACACTTTGATAATATTCTATAAAAATTTAATAATACCTTTTTATTTTTAGATGATACCAAGTAAACAAAAGGTCAGAGTAGTATAACACTCTGGCCTTACTAGAATTGAACTAAACTATAAAGCAGATCTTTTGCTTCCTGATCTATTCCTATATATCTTAGAGTTATTTTCTGGCTGCTGTGATTAAAAGTGTCCATTATTAATCCTATGTTATATCTACTTGCCTTATAGGTCCAGTAACCCCATGCTTTCCTTAAACTATGTGTACCAAAATTTTCAATTCCAACAGAAGTAGCTGCAGTTTTTAATACCCTATACGCTTGGGTGACTGTTATGTGATCATCTAGCCCTTTTCTACTTTTAAATATATAATTATCAGATTTAAGTTTATTTTGATTTATATATGCTTTAAGGGCTACCTTAAGGCTATCATTTAATTTTATTTTTTTCTCTTTATTTGTCTTCTGCTCACGAAGTACAAAATAGTCTTTAAAATTTCCTTTCTCGTTTAAAATATCAGAAACCCTTATTCCAACAACATCGCTTATTCGTAATCCGGAATTTAATTGAAATTTTCCTAAAAGCCAATCCCTTTCATTTTTTCCTTTAAGGTATATAAGCAAATCAGAAATTTTCTTTTTATCTTTTATAGGTTCTACAACCATATTTTCACCTTTCCTTACAATGTATCGTATTTATATTATATCATATAAAACGATACATTCAAAGCAATGGTTGCTTAGTTAAATTTAACTAAATGCTTAACAAGCCTTATAAATCAACGCTTCACGTAAAAAAATGAATGTACGATTTTAGTTAAAATCGTACATTCGTAGAACCAAACAAAAAACTATATAAATAAGGTTAGACGGTTCTTTTTTAGTTCATATAACAATTTTTATATTGTATGCCTTTCTTTGCTTAACACTTAAGTACGGAGGATGTATTTTCAATAATATTAAGACAATTACATTTCTCTTAACGTATGAAATATCATTTTATAAGATTTAATATTTCCCTTCCAACTTAATTGTATTATAATGTAAATGAGCCGTAAATGTTGTTTATCGAAGTAAATTTTATAACAAATAGTAAGTGAGGATGTGATTTGTTGAATACAAAAGTTAATAAATCAGAATTATATAAACTATCATCAGTAGAAATTTATAAAATGGTTTTAACAAGAGATTTATTTAGATTTCCTAAAGGTTTCTGGCTAAGACCAGATGCTGAAAAAAATGCAATTGAAGTTACCAAATATTTATTAGAAAATGTTCTTAATTTTACAGATGAACAAATAAAAACAAAAATAACTAATGAATTTTTTAGGATCCATAGATTATCAGGTATGTTACATATTGTTTTTAATTGCTCTACCTATAAAGCTATCAACACAGTTTACCTCAATAAATTTAAACCTTGGGAATTAATATGTGTTCCTCAAAGTTATTGGACCTCACAAAGTGCTATTCAATCAACTAAATGGCTCATAGAAGAAAGACTTAAATATTCAGAAATAGATATAAAAAAACACTTAACCCTAAATATATTCACTAAAAATGGGTTAGGTGGAATGGTACAAACGATTTACAATAATTCTTCTTTTAAAGCAATTAGTTTAGCTTATCCAGGTAAATTTAAACCTTGGGAACTTATTAACGTACCCAATGGTTATTGGAATGTAGCTATAGGAATTGAAGCTATTAAATGGTTAATAGAAGATATTTTAAAACTTTCGCCCCAGGAAGCTGTTTTAAAAGTTAATTTGACTATAATTAATAAATATAAATTGAGTAATGTAGTAGATAGGTGTTTTGAAGGTTCTTACAAAAAAGCGATAAAAACCGCATTCCCAGAATTAGTTAGGAATACAAATGTTTAAATGCTTTTTCATACATTGATTAACTATGCCAAGTTACGAGTTACTACTTTTTTCATTATACTTTATAAACGCACGCGTTCATCTACGGAGTATGGCAACGATTCGTGTAGAAAACGGCCATAAGCTATTTTCATTATTTAAAATGGATAAAATAGTAATTCACGGAGAATACCAGCACAAAAACTTTACCTTTTGTGTTGGTATTTTTTAATGTCACAAAGTAATCTGGGTCACAAATGATTTCAATTCCGGTTCAATATAATTTTCGTTATGTTGTATGCTTTTTATTGCTTAGAACTGTAAAATTCTCATATGGA
>ERZ1463035.173-NODE-173-length-9074-cov-13.034261_pt1 | contig 9074 bp, 11 predicted proteins | sample MGYA00564486_ERZ1463035 | MGnify/ENA primary metagenome ERZ1463035 (study PRJEB39244, sample SAMEA3635149) | Helicobacter pylori | study: EMG produced TPA metagenomics assembly of PRJEB11511 data set (Assembly of a 5300-year-old Helicobacter pylori... | reverse complement strand
GATACTATCCTATGATATATACTAGTAAGTACTGGTTTACATCAGTTTTAGATGATAAAATGCTTACTTCTTATGACCACTGGGTGGCACAGTATGCGAATTCCACTACATATACAGGCATAGTTAGAATGTGGCAGTACAGTTCAAGTGGCACAGTAAAAGGAATAAATACCAGCGTTGATATGGACATTTCATTAGTTGATTATGCAGCTCAAATAAAGTTACTTCATTTAAATGGATTTTAAATTAAAATAGGATAAAGAGGAGGATTATAATGATATCAACACTTAAAAAAGTCTTAAAGGTTTTGCCAATATCAGCATTAATTTTAACTATTATGGTAGGGTGCTCAAGCACAACTAAATCTGTAACTAAAAATACAATTAAACCACCAAATACTACAGCAAATAGCACAACAAAGAGTACTGTAAACAATACAAGTACCACAAAGAGTACAGCAAATAATACAGGGACCACTGTAGCTAATTCAACTACTAATCAACCTGCAGGTAAACTTATTAATAATACCTCAAATGTGAAAAACGATTCACAGAAAATACTCATTACAAACATTTTTAACTTAGCAAAACAAGGAAAAGTCATTAACTCTGTTTTTCCTGCCAAAACTACTAATATTGATACTGTATACACAAAGTTAGGAAAAGCAGACAAAATTGATTATGTAGTAAAGGCTAAAGGAAATTATGCCACGTTTACAAAATACAAACTAGTTTTCGGATTTAACAAAGGATCTCAAATTTTTGAAGTCAGAACTTTTGATAGTAAAATAAGTAAAGTTTCTCTTTCTATGGTAAAAAAGACATTGGGATCTCCTGCATACGATGTAAAAGCTAATGGTCAAGAAATTATTGGGTACATTGCAAGTAAAGAGTATAAACTATTACTGGTATTCAACTCATCAAAGAGCAATAGTGATCCTCTAATTGACCACTATTCTGTACTATATCCTAAAGGCACAGTTAATTCAATGGCTAATGATTCTGGACGAGAGTGGTAATATTCTTTTGAAATTTAAATTTTATAACATATGATCCTAATTAGCTACAACCGACGTACGGGTAACAATAGGATTCATTTGTCTGTAATTACTATAAGACTAAGAGTCTACTATAAAGTAATAGATAGTTTTCATTACAGTTAAACTGATTACATTTGTGTTACTTTCAGAATATAGATATATCCTGAAAGCAAGTACCCCCATATCATTAGATATGGGGGTGTTTTTAAGAAATATACAAATATTTAAATTTAACTACAATATGAGGAATTTTCATTTGATTTCTCTACATTTAACTTTCTTAGTAATATGTGTTAATATTACATTGTACATATAAATAAATTAAGGTGGCGGTGAATATGAAAAAAATAAAAGTTTTAGTTCCATTAGATGGTACAGAAAGAAGCATGCACTCTATTAAATTTTTAAAAGGTTTTTTTAATAAGGAGGATATTTCTGTTACATTAATGAATGTAATGGAGATAATTTTAACTGACGATATGATGATTCCAATGCCGATTCCAAACGAATTTGACTATTTAACAAATGATAGCAAATTAATTTTAGATAAAGCAATAAAGGAACTAGAAGGATATGAAGTTGAGGAATTTTCAATTTTGGGATATGCTGGAGATGAAATATTAAAAAAATCAGAAAAAGAAAGTTATGACGTAATAGTAATGACAAAGTGTAGTAAAAAAGGTTTATATAGAATAATTGGTTCTGTAACAAGTAAAGTTGTTAGAAATTCTAAAGTATCTGTAATCGTTATTCCAGATTAGTAGTTACTAGCCAAAGTTAGTTTAATATATCAAGAATAAAAACGCTTATATATTATCTATAATCCTATTGTTTAGTAAAATAAAAAGCAGACTTGTGCAAAAATATAACTTTGTCCAAGTGTGCTTTTTATTTTGTTACGTATTTAAACTATTTTAACAGTTGCACTTCTTCTAGTGTTGGTAAAGAAGCTATAGCTCCTAGTTTAGTACATGTAATAGCTCCAACTTTATTACTAAAAAGTATTATGTCTTTTATAATATTAGAATTATCTATGAATGATTTTGGATTTTTCAACTGTGATAATTTATAAAGAAACGCACCTACAAATGCATCACCAGCTCCTGTTGAATCAATACATTTAATTTTTATGCTATTGATTATGCTACTTCCTTCATTTGTAGAAATTAATGTACCTGCATCTCCAAGTGTAACGGCTACAACTTTTGCACCTAAGCTATGAAACAACTTAACACCTTCATCTAAATTCTCTTTACCTGAAATTATTCTTATTTCTTCATCGCTTACTTTTACAAAATCTGAATATTTGAGACATTATTTTGATATTTCTACAAAGTCACTTAATCTATTTTTCCACAAATCTATTCTGTAATTAGGATCAAAAGAAATAAAAACATTATTTTTGAAAGCTAGCTCCATAGCTTTTAAATAAGTTTCTTTTGAAGACCCGCCTAAAAGTGCAGTCGCAGAACCAAAATGTATTATTTTAAAAGCTTTTAGCTTATCACCATCTAGCTCATCTAAAGTTAATAATTCATCTGCACCTCTATTAAAAATAAAATCTCTTTCTCCATCCTCATTTAACGATACAAACGCTAAAGTAGTTTTAGAATTTTTATCAAGTATAAGCATAGATGTATCTACTCCGGCGTCCTCTAATGTTTCTTTCAAGAACATACCAAAGTTATCATTACCAACTTTCCCTGCAAAATAAGCTTGGCCTCCTAACTTTGATATAGCTGCTGATACGTTCGCTGGTGCACCCCCTGCTTTTTTTACAAAATTTTCTCCTTTAGTTAATCCACTATTAATATCTGAACAAATAAAATCAATTAACAATTCACCAATACATAGTATTTTATTCAAAATACGCCTCCTAAATCCAATTATTATTCATTGGTTTTATTATAATTTAAGCCCTTAAAGATACACTTTCTTCGTTTTCAAGCACATTTTCATCTTCAGTTTGGTTTTTAACAATATTATTCACAAACTTTTCTCCATATGGAAGACAAAATTGTATGAATGGACCTATTAATAATGCAGATATTATTGTACCTATTCCCAATACTCCACCGAGTGCAAATCCCATTATTAAAAAACTAGCGTCTAATCCCATACGAATCCAACGATATTCTAAATTAGTTTTATCTTTTATGATAAATGGAATAATATCATTTGGTGCAACACCCAGTTCACTTGCCTTAAGTATAGAAAAGCCAATTGCAATTAAAGCACAACCAATTACAACTAAAAGTATTTTTATACCAATATTTAAAGATGTTATTGGCAAAAATGAAACAGCCTTTACTCCAAGGTCAATAATGGGCCCTACTCCAATAACACATATAATTGTTCCTATCTTAATACGACGTCTTTCAGCTAGAAGTATTATACAAAATAATACGAATAAAATAATCATATTAGCATTTCCGGGTGTTTTATTTAATAAAAAGGCTAATCCTTGAGTGAATAAAGTAAAGGGATCAGACCCTATATTAGTTTTTAAAAACAAAGCGACTCCAATCTGTATAATACTCATTCCTACAAAAAATATAATTAGTCTTTTAATTAGATTTATTTTCTTGGTCATATCTTCCATCCCTTTTTTATAATATTTCAGAAACCAAGGTTTATATATGTTCGTTTGCGTTCGTTTTCATTTCATTTGATTTCGATTATTTCTAGTTTACTATACTTTGGTAAACGGTGTCAACCATTTAACCCATTAAATATTGTGTATATTACAATTATATACAAAACATTATCTGTGACACCTCTAAAAATTAACAGTAAAAAAATCACCAATATCCTATAATATTAGTGATTTTTTTTTATGAAATGTACTTAACATAGGCAGGTACTATTTTGTTTTAGCATTAACAATGATATTACACAATTCTATATATGAAATACCATTTGCTAAAGCTTCCTTAGGAATTAGGCTTGTAGGGGTCATTCCTGGAAGTGTATTAGCTTCGAGACATATAAATTCTTCTTTCTCATCTAAAATAAAATCAATTCTAGAGTATGTTCCAAGTCTTAAAGTTTCATTTATTTTTAATGCTAGAGTTTGAATTCTCAATGTTTCATATTGAGAAAGATTTGCAGGGCATATATCCTGAGTCAAGCCTGCTTGGTATTTATTTTTATAATCATAAAATCCTTCTTTAGGTATTATTTCAATAACAGGTAACGCTTTTCCTTGTAATAAACCTACAGAAAACTCTCTACCCACTACCATTTTTTCAATAAGTAGACTTGATTCAATTTTATTAGCTATATTAATTGCTGTTTTAAGCTCCTCAATATTATTAACAATTGATACACCTATACTTGACCCAGCACTACAAGGTTTTACTACACAAGGGATACCGATTGTTTTTACTATATATTCTATTGACAGTTGATTTTTATTAATAGTTAACCATTTAGCTGTAGGAATACCTGCTTGTTGTAACAGTTTCTTTGTTAGATCCTTATCCATTGCAAGTAGGCTTCCAATGTAGCCAGTTCCAGTATATTTAATTCCCATTGAATCAAAACTTGCCTGTATTTGACCGTTTTCACCCATTGAACCATGTAGCGCTATAAAAACAACATCAGCAAACATGCAAAGAGATAGTACGTTTTTCCCTATAAGAGAGTCACCATTGTTGCTTTTTCTCTTTATTTCATTTAAATCAGGCTCAATACCTTTAACTTTATAATAATATGGTTTTCCAGTAATGTTATCTTTAAATAAACTTTCAAATTCACTTTCATTTGTTTTTAAACCTTCATATACATCTAATAATAATACATGGTGACCAGCTTCTCTAAGAGCATTAGCAATTTGACTTCCAGAAGATAATGAAACATCTCTTTCTGGACTTAATCCCCCTGCAAGTACAACTATTTTCATAATTTCACTGTTCTTTTGAATCCAATATCTAGGTTATCACATTCATTAAGAATTAAAGCTTGTGCCACAATTACATCTTGCCCATTAAAAGTACATGAAGGAGCTTCATATAATTTATAACCTTCATCAAGTAATTCAGAAATTCTCTTACAAAAAGTTGCATCATCTTTTCCAGTAATTAATCGGTATTTAAGTTTGTTTTCCATAGATTATCTTTAGTGAGAGAGTGTACTATAAGTATACAAACCCACTAAATATTCACTTCCCTTCCTATTTTGAATTAACATAAGTTATTATTTCGTCTATATTCTTTCTCAGTGTAAAATCTATAGGCTTGTCATACATGGCTAACATACCCTTGGCTTCAGGTGTTAATTCTTTTTTCATCTTAATCTTCCACTTTAGTAATGTCATAAGTGCTTTATCAAAAGGATTAATTTTACTATAATCAAAACCACCTCTTAAATAAAAAAACTGTAGATGTTTTTGTTCCTGTAAAGTAAAATTTTTATCTTTTACTTCACGAATTACTTCATCACTTGAGGGTGAAGCTCCAGTTGCGAAAACAACAACTTTTTTGCCTTTAATTTTATCAAGATTTTTTGTTATATATTTTACTCCAATGATACCACCAGCATATAAACTACCACCATAAATTACGGTGTCATAGTCGGTAACTATATTTATATCAACCTTAGAAACATCAAAAATATCCGCTGATAATGCTTCACCAATCCACTCTGCATATTTTTTTGTAAAACCTGTTTTTGATTTGTATATTACTATAGTCTTCATTATTTTCACCTCTTATAATATATATTTACAAAACTATTAATATAAGTAGAGCCTTTAAATTTTGATCGTTACGTAACCCATTAATAATATCTGTACTATATTTTTATAATATGTTACCTTTACATAATTCTACAAACATTCATAAATTTCCTTTATATTCGCAAAATGAATATAAATATTTTATCTATTATTATAAAATATAAAACAAACTTTGTAAAAAATATGTAGATATAAGTTTGAGCATATGCTAATATATGCTATATAAACTATAGATAGAATTGATTATAACTATATAACTTAATTTTGGGAGTGATATAAAATGGAAAATCTTGTTGTGAGAGAACTAATAGATGAAGATGCTTTGGCATTATTAAAGATGAATATTGATAATAAAGAATACTTTGAGAAATGGGCACCAATAAAACTAGCTGACTCTTATTACTCTTTAGATGGACAATTAGAGAGCATAAGGAGTGCTCATAAAAAAATAGAAAATGATGAAAGCTATTCATATGGGATTTTTTTAGAAAAAAGTAATATACCTATAGGTTACCTAGCTTTCGCTTTTGTACAAAGAGGTGCACTTCAATCGGCTATGATAGGTTACAATATATCAGAAAAATATACTGGAAAAGGCTATGCTACAAAAGCGGTTTTACTTTCTTTAGAGATAGCATTTAAGACACTACATCTTCATAGAATTACGGCAGGTGTAGAACCAGAAAATATAGGTTCCTTAAGAGTTTTAGAAAAAGCTGGTTTTTCAAGAGAAGGTTATTCCCCAAAAGTTTTAAAAGTTAATGAGCAGTGGCGAGATATTATAAATATGGCTGTTTTAGAAGAGGATATGTAGCATGTGTTTAAAATGCTACATATTTTCTTCATCAAAACATCAGAAAGAAATATATTCAATTTAGCTTTCCATATAATATATTATTTTTTTATTCCGTGAATAAAGTAATGCCAGCTACTTGTATCATTAAAAATATCTTGTATATGCCTAATTTTAATTAATGTGAAATCTTTTAATAAATCTCTAACACTATCTAAATCAGAATAATAATGTGGAATATTTAGTTCAGGTTCTTCAGTTTTTATAATAGTATTTTCATCAATCCTTGGACAATCATTTTTTGTAAATGATGGACTGTTTTTTGAGCATAATGTAATAAAAAACTCCCCGTTACTTTTTAATACTCTGTTAATTTCATTTATAATAACTTTAATTCCTTTGGTATCGGTATGAGATATTACATGATAAGCTAATAAACAATCAAACATGCTTGATTTAAATGGTAATTTATTAATGTCCCCTATACTTGTTTTAATATTTAATCCTAATTCTCTAGCTTTCTTATCTAAAGCATCTATTCCATATCGTGATAAATCAAAACTATAAGTATTAAAACCATTCTGGGCGAATAAAATAGAATGCCTTCCAAGTCCACAACCGAGGTCCAGAAAACATCCGAAATTCTTTTTTTTCCACCTATCTACATAATAATAAACATCTTCACTTGGTTCATTCCAAAAATCATCTGTTACCTTTTCCCAATCCCATTCTTTAGATTTAGTCATTACTTCCCTCCACAACTCATCTTTGATATATTACAATTTATACCTATATTTGCCTAATTTTATAATAATATAAACATATTATACTATTAACAATTAGGAATAGCCACAAAGTAAAAGTAATACAATTGGTATTGCTTATTTTTGTTATGTTTTATTTACAAAAAAATAAATAAGCCTGTATATAAGCAGGCTCGTTCAATAATTCAAATTATATTAAAGGGGGTCTTTAATATAATTTATTATATCATTTCATTGTTATGATTTTGTACCTAAACTAACAATATTTTGTAAACTTTTACATTGCTCAAAATAAATAAAGATTTTTTATCTTATACTCTAAAAAGTAAATTAATGTAAGACTTTACTGCTATATTCAACTTTATCTTACTTAAATTCAGTTATAATACTTTTTACTGTACTATTATAATTAGCGCTATCTACAAGTTCACTATCTCTATTTAGCTTTATATGCAGTTCTTTTCCATTAGTAAATGTAATGGTACCCTCTGATGCACTTATATCTATATTTGCAACTTGTACGCCAGATTCAATTTGATATACATTGTCTGAAATTGCATCTCTCTTTTGCGTGGATACTGAAATATATCTGTCTTCACCGATTTTTCCTTCTACTAATAAATAAATTATTCCTAGTTCACATTTAACTGCAACATAATTTTCATTATTAACATATACCTCCAAACAATTGCCTAATCCGTATATTTCCCATTCTTTTAGGTTGTGTTTATGTATCGTAACAATTTTATCACTTGAATATAATTTTCTTGTTAAGCTGTGATTAAATAGGTACTTAAATATAACTATTTCTTTTGAGGATAAATCCCTACTTATCATTTCTTTTATATTCGCAAGTTCCTTTGTTAAGTCTTCATTAGATGAAATGTCGACTTTAAATTCTGCTTTAGTTTCTGTCGGATATTTCCCTTTGCATTGTTTAATATGATTGTCAACCATATTTTCTAATAAAGCATTTAAAGCACCATTAAAATCGTTTTTTAATAATATCATTTCCATTTTATAATACCCCTTTATAATTTATTTAATAGTAATATTAATATTAAGTTAATAAAAACAAAACAATATAGCATATTATACCTAATTGTAACAAAAATAAGAACATAAGGAAAGTTAAAATGATAAAATGATGGTTTATCTGTCTCATAATTATCAATATTTGAATAATATACCATCTAATTTACAACAAAAGGGACATGCTCACGAATTTTATTCATGAGTAGGTCCCCAATTTATGTTTTTATAAAATTAATTCATTGACTTAATAATACTATCAGCAATAGACTCCATTGAATCTATATCATCAACTTTCATATTAGAGTTCAACGACATTTCATTGTCTAAAATAATCGTTTCTTTCATCTCTTCCAATAGTTCACGCATCAACTTACCAGATTGAGGAGCCCATGAACCATTTTCTATAAGAGTAAACGTTCGTTTTTGAAGATTTAATGCTTTCATATCCATTATATAAGAAAGCATTGGTGGATATATCTTCAAATTGTAGGTTACGCAGGCGATAACTATATTACTATACCTAAAAGTCTCAGAAATTAAATATGATACATGGGTTTTGGATACATCGTACATTACAACATTGGTTATTCCCTTTTCCACGAGTCTTGTTGCTAAGTCGTTTGCAGCGGCTTCAGTATTGCCGTACATTGTTCCATAAACGATCATTACACCTTTTTCCTCAGGTGCGTATCTACTCCACTTGTC
>ERZ1463035.168-NODE-168-length-9723-cov-12.869259_pt1 | contig 9723 bp, 7 predicted proteins | sample MGYA00564486_ERZ1463035 | MGnify/ENA primary metagenome ERZ1463035 (study PRJEB39244, sample SAMEA3635149) | Helicobacter pylori | study: EMG produced TPA metagenomics assembly of PRJEB11511 data set (Assembly of a 5300-year-old Helicobacter pylori... | reverse complement strand
CAAATCTTAAAAGTTATCCACAGTTTTTATTTTTGAATTCTGCAAGCCCCTAAATGTATATACAAGCAATATACGTTTGTTATATACATATGAAATTTACATATAGAATATACATTATCTTTATTAGTGCTCTATTTCTTTCTATTTAAAATAAAAAAGAATAATAGACATTAAGGTAATCCTTAAGTCTACTATTCTTAGTTTTACTATTCTCTATTATTTTATTATTCTACATTTTTAACACTTCAGAAAGTGGTCCTTCAATTATTATAGGACTATTAGATGGCTTTAACCATTTTAAAGTGTTTATAACATTAGACTGAGATGTCGAAATGCATCCAGCTGTTCCGTGCCCTGCTCCTGACCATACATGAAAAAATATACCAGAACCTTTACCAGGTGTTCTTTTAACAGTATTATAATTTATTACAAAACCATAATTGTATTGAGGAATGTACATTTTTTCAGCCGATTTCCAACGACCACGTACAGGTCCTTTTTGCCATGTATTATACAAACTTGAACTGCTATCATCTACCCAATAATCATTCGTGGTGGATTTTCTATATGTCATTGAAGTACCAGGATTCGCATATCTACCAAATGATGTACCTAATGAAAAAATACCTATTGGAGAACGACCATCGCCCTCAACTTTATTATAAATAAAACCTTTATTTCCCACATTGCCAACAAAAGAGGAAACTTGTCTCCATACTCCGTTGACACTTTCAAATGTAGTTATAGTAGCATTTACATTACTATAACTACTAGTAGTAACAACTATGGCTTGCTTTGCATTACCCTTATTTTTTATTTTTTCAATCAGTAATTTTGGTTTAGTTGTTATTTTCACATACTGAGCACTTATGTATCTTGTGTTTGCACCATAAGTTATTTTATAAAAGTTGTTTGCTTTCCCAATCACAACTACATTAGTTCCTTTTTTCATAGTTCCAATTGTAGTATAATTTGCTCCTGCTCCTGTTCTAATATTTAAACTGCTTGCCGTTGTTATTCCATACTGAGTTTTGTATGCACTACTAAATATTTGTACATACTTAGTAGTACTGCTTGTACTATTTTTATTATTTGATTGGTCTATTCCTCCTACATATACCAAGGCAATAACCATAATCAAAGCAGCTAACAATACCCTTGCTCTTAATAAACTCTGAATAAAATGTGTTAAAGACTTAATGTTTTTCAGTTTTATTCCCCCTTAAAGTGTATAGTCTTGTCTTTATTTTACCTTAATCATCTAATAAAATAAAGGTATATACACTTTTATCCTATATCATTAATCAACTTTACTTAATATTTCTTTAATTTCTTTATTATCTGAAATCATAAGATCGAAAACATCGGTATTCCTTTTTATAATAGAAGATACATTTTCATAAATCTGCTTTTCTATATATTCTTCTGCTAAATTCTCGCCTTCTATTAAACTATATATATATTCAAGCGTCTTATCTAAAAATATGTATATATCTTTTAGTAGATTAATATCCTTGGTTTTATAACTTTCTAGGCAAAATGAAACCGATTCTTTTATTAATGAAACAGTGCCAGCACTTATTGTCGCTCCCTCTTCTAATACTAATATATTCAATTCGATTTTCTTTAATTTCAGCAATATATCGTCACTAAATGAGAGCATTAAATTTAGTGATTCTTTATCTGGTTTTTTATTTGTAGGTATAGCTTTAATTACGCTTTGCGATAAATCATTTTTCAAATATGCGTAGGTTGACACACCTGTTATTAAAAATATGATATTAATTACTGAACTTAACAATAAATTACTAACCAATGAAGAAATAACTGTTATGCTACATCCAATAAAAAATAATATCGAAACTTTATTAATTTTATTCTTTATTTTATAAATTTCATACATTAAAGGATTAGTAGTATTTTCTACTTTATTAGGACGTAACACTTTTATAACTTCCTTGAATTTTTCAATTTCTAAATTATTTGAATTCGTTACATTTCGTAGTCTTTCTTTTTCATCTAAAGAATTTTGAATCTCCTTTTTTTTATTGTTTTCAATTTCTAATTGTTTATCTAATAACATTTGGACATCTTTTTTTCCCTTGTCCTCAAATTGTAATAATTCTTCTTTTTTAACTTTTTTTAAATTATAAAGTTCCTCCTTAGTCATTCTAAGATACTGGGTTTCTGAGACAAATAAAGAAGCATAATATGTCATTAACTTATAAGAATTATCAAATATAGTATAAAAAGGTTCTTCTTTTTCTTCGTTCATTTTAAAGACTGAATATACTTCCCCTTCTACTAAATTATCTACATCTAAAACACCTGTATATACTACATCTTTTATTGATTGCAACAACCTATGTGTTGGATAGAAAATTTGATCAGGCACAACTATTTCAACTCCACCTTTTTCATTTATAACCCTATAGCAAGGTAATATGTTGAAGTCATATTCATATGTATATTCAGTTGTTGTGTCAAGTACAATATATTCCTTTTCTTTTACAAATTCAGCTTTTTCTGTACGACATGTTTTTAATTCTAAATATTCTCTTTTCATAAATAATACCTCCTTCAAAAGGAAACTGATTTATTCTATTATACTTGTTAAAATTACTATTAGTGCACTATTTATATTTACTTATGATATTTATTTTTGTTTAAAACATATATGTACATAATTTAATACTCAATTATCATTATCCTTTTATCTTTTAATAAAATATACTCCGAGATATTGCTCCCGGAGTATATTAATAATCAATATTTATTTTACCCAAATTGTAGATCCAATAGGTATATTATTATATATATATTTTGCGTTTTCAAGAGCTAACCTAATGCAGCCATGTGATTCAACTGCTCCTAAATTGCCATCTATTACATTTCCATTCTTATCGTACAAAATACTATGGAATAAGTAATTACCGCTAATTTGAGTGAAATACTTACAATAAACTGGTGAAGCAGCTGTACCTGATTTAAAATTCAATCCCTTAATCCCAACGCGAAAAAGCCCAGTTACTGTTGGCGTTTCGGCCTTACCAGAGCCACAAGAAAATGTGTTAATTAATTTCCAATTATGCAATGAACCATAAAAAATGTATACTCTTTGCTGTGATAGATCTACTAAAATATAATTATTTGTAGAACTTGTATTTTCACCACTATTTAATTTACTTTCATAAGTAGATTTTAGAGCAACATCATTTGAACTTAGAAAAGTTTGAATTGCAGGCTTGTACATATTATCCTCTGTAGGTGTTTTGTACATAGCATCTATTGTTTCAACTGTTACTTTACCACTAGGTATAATATTATGTCTTTGTTGAAAATCCATAACTGCATAAATTACACCTTCACCATAATCCCCATCCACAACAACGTTGTAGCCGTATTTTTTTAGTCTAGTTTGTATTCTTCTTACATTTTCACCTTTGTCTGATGATTTTATTATAGATTTATCTGGCCTCTCACTATCAAACTCAGCTAAGCTTTTATGAATAATCTTACTTTTATTACTTGATACTACAATGGTATTTGTTTTGACAACAACCTTTGACTTTAATTTATAACCAATACTAGCACCAATTACGACCATACATATGATTCCCAAAACAATAATTTTTTTACGCTTCATATCCTAATTTCCATCCCCTACATGTTTTATAATAGTTAATACCATAAGAATTATTATAAGTTCATTTATATACCATATTATAAACGTTACTTATAAACTTTTAGTTGCAAAAAAAGTTCAATAATATAAATTATATTTAGCACTAGCATATATCTATATGTTGTTTAAGATTTAATATTACTTGAAATGTTGAATAATTATCATTATCATTAATAGTATTATTTTAAATCCTGAATTTCTTTTATTATAAAAGGGAGCTCTTCTATAATATGACTTGCATTTACACAGAACATTTTTTTTGAAAGTTTATCACCAGCGTATCCATGAACATATGCACCAATACATGCTCCAGTCATTACATCATAACCTTGAGATATAAAAGATGCGATAATACCTGTCAAGCAGTCCCCCATTCCACCTGATGCCATTGCACTGCTTCCAGTAGGATTAATTTGCACCGTTTTTCCATCTGTTATTATTGTATTAAATCCTTTAAGTAATAAAATAACATTATGTGTTTTTGCAAAAACTTTTGCTATTTCTATCTTGTTTTTATTTATTTCATCTATTGAAAACCCAGATATTCTTGCCATTTCCCCCATATGAGGAGTAAGAACTATCTGACATTTCTTATTCCTAAGAAGTTCAAGATTGTCCTCGAGCACATTTAAACCATCTGAATCAATTACAATAGGACATTTCGAATTCGATAAAACTTTTTTTAGTAAATTCAAAGTATCTAGATTATTTCCAAGGCCTGGACCAATTGCAATACAATCACTCTTAGATATTAAGGAATCTAGTCTTTTTTCATCATTAATTGAGACCGTCATAGCTTCAACTAATTTTCCACTTAATATGTTTTGAATTGAGGTATCACAGCCTAAAGTAACAAGGCCAGCCCCACTTCGAACAGCAGCTTGAGTTGAAATATACGCCGCACCAGTAAACCCAAGTGATCCTGCCAAAACAAGAGTTCTGCCATAATCACCCTTATGTGAATATTTATTTCTTCTTTTAATTAACTCTTTAATAAAATCTATATCCATTACATATTCATTTTCGTGAAATTTGTCTAATACGTCTTTTGGTATTCCAATATTCTCAATAACAATTTCTCCAGTAATGGCCTCTGCATCATAAGAAAGAAAACCTTTTTTATAAAGCTCAAATGTAACTGTTTTATTACTTCTAATACAATTCCCCATCACTTTTCCACTATTACACTCAAATCCCGATGGGACATCGATTGACAATATAGACTTACTATTATCATTCATTATTGTAATTGCTAAAGAATAAATGCCTTTAACTTCTCTAGATAATCCAGTTCCAAAAATTGCATCAATAGTAGTTTCACATTGAATTATGCTTTCCTTTAAAATTTTCAAATCTTCATTATTACTTAATTTTATTACTTTCACACCCATATTTTTAACAATATTAAGGTTAATTAATGCATCTAAACTCATATTTTCCTCTGAACCAAGACAAAATATCTCGACATAATTTCCTCTATTTAAAAGATGTCTTGCTACTGCAAAACCATCTCCACCATTATTCCCACTGGAGCAAACAATTACAAATTTCTTAGTATCTTCTGATATGTTTTTTATTACCTTTAGTGCTGCATTTTCCATTAGAACAATACCTGGAATTCCTAAAACCTCTATACAATATTGATCAATTTTCCTCATTATCTGTGTCGTTGCTATTTTCATTTTCATTCCCCCCAAAAACTACAAAAACTATTTTAATTGTACAATTTTATATCAAGTGTTATCCATATTATCTCAATCTCCATAGTATCATTTTCAAATGACACTATCAATAGATTATAACCATAATTTGAAATTTATCTTTGTAGCTATATTAAGCTATAGAAAATAAATTTCAAACCATGGTTGATAATAAAAATAATATTACATATTGGGTTACTATGCAGTAAAATTACTTATATTGTTTCTAGAGATTCATAATAAATTATTTCATAAAAAATGAACCCAATAACAACAATCGTTATTGGGTTCATTAATTCATATTTTAAATTGATAATTTTGCTATTTTTAGAGCACTAGCGAGGCTTTTAGCTGATGCTATAAACCCTGCTTTGTGACAAAAGATAGCATCATCTATTTTTATAATTGAATTTATCTCATCACTTGATTTCCCTCTAATTGATTCGATTAAATCTTTTCTTGCTTCAAAAGTCCCCGCTGTTTTCTTTACGGTTTGAATCTTATACTCTGTGTTGTTATCTCCAGGTGAAATGACAAATAATACCTCACTGTTTACATCTATTTTAAGTAACTGTTGAAGCCAAGGACTACCCTTTTCCAAAACCATTATTTCATTAACCTCTCTATTTTGAAAGCCCTTATCTACTATATCCCTTGCTTTTATTACAGAAACTTGTCTACTTATTATCCGTTTTATAACAATAGTCGCAAATTCTACTGCTTCTTCAAATGCATCGTCTTTAGATGAGTCATCATCCCATGTAGGATTAAAATTTTGTATAATATCACTTATTGAAGTTACTTTAAATTCTGATTTAGAATCTATGCCATTATCTATAGCATCAATTCCCTGCACTAAAGTTCTATCTATATAATCAAAAATTGATATTATATCATCTTCATTAAACTCAGAATTAAACTTTTGTATTACTCTAGAACCAAACTCTCTCCAGACTAAACCTGATGCGGCATATGGAATGTTATTTTCCCTTATTTCTTTATCTAATTGGTGGTGGTCAAATTCTCCAAGGGATATATCATAAACAAAATCTAGTTTTTTAAGTACCTCTTCGTCCCTTGTTCTAACTACCTTTATATCTCCTAATAATAGTCTTAGCATAGCTGTAGCCATAACATCATCTGCATGGAACTTACCACTATGTGTTCCTAAAGTTTTAATGTTCTTTTCATTTATCATCATTTACCTCTTTCATATTTAGTATCTATATTATAAATCACCTTAAGTTAAAAATAAAGCCTCAAGCTAGTATAAAATAAGCTTAGGCCATTATTAGCATAATATAACTTTAAACTTGTTGACTCACGAATAATACTGGTTTAAGTGGAGTTATTGTAGATATAGCATGTTTATATACCATCATTTGTTTCCCATCGCAATTTAATACTACAGTGAATGTATCAAAACCAGTTACATTGCCCTTTAATTGAAACCCATTTATTAAATATAAAGCAACTTGTATTTTACTTTTTCTTGCCTCATTTAAAAAAATATCCTGCAGATTATTAATAGCTTTGTTCACAAATATTCCTCCACAATTGTATTTTAATTTTACTTTGCTTAGACCATTAATCTTTTATTTTAAATGGTCAATTGACTTTTTATGTAGGCTACAATCTCATCATCGTTGCTGAAATCATCTTTATTAATCCAGTTTACCCTTTGATCTTTTCTAAACCAAGTAAGTTGCCTTTTAGCATAATTTCTACTTCCTTGTTTAATTTTCTCTATAGCCTCATTTAAAGATATTTTATCATCTAAGTAATATAATATTTCTTTGTACCCTATACCCTTCATTGACTGCATATCAGAATTATAGCCCATTTTCTTTAATTTTATAACTTCATCAACTAAATTATTTTTCAGCATGTTATCTACCCGCATATTTATTCTATTATACAATTTTTGTCTATCCATATTTAGTACAAAATAATGTACATTATAAGGAATATCTAAAATGTTCTGCTCCGCCGTAAACTCACTCATTGGTTTACCACTGACCTTGTATACTTCTAAAGCTCTAATAACTCTTTTTAAATCATTAGGGAATAGTTTATTATAGGTTTTTTCATCAATTCCTTTTAGTAAGTTGTGTACATATTCTTTTCCATTTTCTTCTGCAAGAGTTGTAAGATATTCCCTATATGCTTCATCTTTATTGCTACCCGCAAAGCTGTAATTATAAATTAAAGAATTTATATAAAACCCAGTTCCACCAACGAGCATTGGGAGTTTATTTCTATTTGTTATATCACAAATTGCATTCTCTGATCTTTCTTTAAAATCGGCTACACTGAAAGCAACACTTGGCTCTATTATATCCAATAGATGATGAGGAATTCCCATCATCTCCTGATCTGAAATCTTAGCAGATCCAACATCCATATATTTATATATTTGCATTGAATCAGCTGATATAATCTCACCATTTAGTATACGAGCAAGTTTTATAGAAATTTCTGTTTTCCCAATACCAGTAGGGCCTGCTAAAATAAATAAATCTTTCATATTTTCACCTTTTCTATTGTATTCTTTTAAACTTTTTTTCTAATTCATTAAGTGTAATTTTTATTATTGTAGGTCTTCCATGTGGACAAGTAAAAGGTTCATCAATGTATCTTAAATCATTAATTAATTTATTCATTTCTAAATCTGATAACAGATTATTAGCTTTTACCGCTGCTTTACATGCAAGTGTTGCTATACGTGTATATTTGATTTGTATAGTTTCACCACTACCCATATTTTTAAGGTTATCTAATATCTCATTAAAAAGATCTTTAATATCTGGTTTGCCAAGGATTATAGGAACTTCCTTTATACTAATAGTATTTTCACCAAACTCAATAATATTAAAACCAGTATTATTAAACACAGTTATATTTTCACTATAGTAAGCATAATCATCCACGCTTAGTTCTATTACTGTTGGTACTAATAAAATTTGAGATACCACCTGCGCGTTTTTAATTTCTTTTTTATATTTCTCGAATAACACCTTTTCATGAGCTGCATGTTGGTCAATTAGGTAAAGTTCATTGTATGCCTCACCAATTATATAAGTTTTATTAAATTGTCCTATAATTCGAAGTTCTGGGAACTTTGAAATTTTAGGAGCTTCATTTGGTGATGTGATTTCACCTGTCTCATTATTTATACTGACATTCTCTTTGAAATTTTCACTTGTGCTCTGCAATTCTCTAGTGTCCCCTTTAAGTTCACTCTTTGAATTACTTGTAACTTTTGGAAAGCTTGAATGTGCATATGAAGACTCCATAAAATTATCTGCTTGATTTTCATTGTCTTGTCTTTTATATTTAAAATCAATTGGAATTTGAATACTCTTTTCCAATTCTTCTTTGACTTTTTCATCTATAATTGTTCTGTTAAAATCATAAACATCTTTTTTTATGGTATTTTTTTCAACTTCGTATCCACTATTATTTTCATTCTCATTTCTTTTTTCATTGCCATTATTATTTTTTTTATCATCATCAGCTGTAACATCAAAATTACCTCTTAAACTATCGCCAATTGCAGTATGGACTGCATCAAAAACAAACTTAAATATTGCTTTATCTTCCTGAAATTTAATTTCAGTTTTTTGAGGATGAACATTGATATCTATATACTCTGGGAAAATGTCTAAAAATATAACAAAAAACGGAAATTTATTAATAGTTAAAAAAGATTTAAAAGCATTTTCCACGGCAGCAGTTATTAAGCCACTTTTAATATACCTTTTGTTAACAAAAATACTTTGCCTGTTACGGCTTCCACGACTTATCTGAGCATTACCAATATATCCATGTACGGACATTACGTCATTATACTTTTCAAAACTTGTAATATTTTCTGCAACCTCTTTGCCGTATATGTATCTAATAGTGTCACGAGGCTCCGTAGAACTAAATGTAGAAAACACCTTTTTATCATTATTTGATAATTTAAAAGAAATTTCATTATTAGCGAGTGCTAGTCTTCCTAAAATATCCGATATTAAAGCAGATTCCCTTTGTGGTGACTTTAGAAATTTTTGTCTTGCTGGTACGTTAAAGAATAAATCCTTAACTTCTATTGTTGTTCCAACATTACATCCAACTTCTTTAACGTATAGTATATCACTTGATGACTGCGATATTTCCATACCAAAAGGTGATTCTTTAGTTCTACTATTTAACAACGTGCGAGATACTGAAGCTATACTAGGTAATGCTTCACCCCTAAACCCTAATGAATGTATTTTATATATATCTTCAACATTTTTTATTTTACTAGTAGCATGAGGTAAAAAAGCTTTTTCTATATCATCTACATGA
>ERZ1463035.166-NODE-166-length-9810-cov-12.613224_pt1 | contig 9810 bp, 6 predicted proteins | sample MGYA00564486_ERZ1463035 | MGnify/ENA primary metagenome ERZ1463035 (study PRJEB39244, sample SAMEA3635149) | Helicobacter pylori | study: EMG produced TPA metagenomics assembly of PRJEB11511 data set (Assembly of a 5300-year-old Helicobacter pylori... | reverse complement strand
TTATATTGATAACGATAGGTATATTAATGTTATTAAGCATATTTTCAACTATATTTTCAAATTCTAATTCAATATCGGGAATGATTGGTAATTTTATTAATCATCTACTTTTTGCGACTTTAGGGTTAGGAGCATATCTTTCTCCGTTCTTAATATTATTTATAGGCTTTTGTGATATTGTTAAGAAAGGTAAGATAAATTTTAGTAAAAAGTTTTATGGAATAATACTTACTATAATTAATACATTGTTATTTATACAAATCTTAACGTTAGATAAGTACTATACTAAAGGAAATTTTTTGCTTGGAATAAATAAAATATATAATTCACCAAATGATTTACATGGTGGGATTATTAGTTATTCGATTGATGTACCGATGTACACATTATTTGGAGCTGTTGGAAGTTGCATAATTTTTATTGCAATTTATGTTATCTGTTTAATTATAATATTAAATGTATCACTAAATGATATATTTGTTTATTTTAAGGATAAACTTATAACTAGAAAGGTCGCAAGCAAAGATAATAGTAAGGAATTATATATAGAGAATAGCGATAGTCAAGAAGAATTAGCAGTTTCAAGTGAAGGTAAAAATAAATTTATTAAAGATATTAGCAATAAAATTAAAATAATTGATTTTATAAAGTCAAATGATATTGATAATGAAGGGCAAACACCAAATCAAGATGAAAAATTTAATAGTAATAATACAAGAGGAACAAAAGTAAAGCATATAGATAATTCTATAAAGCAGGAGCTAGAACAAGAAATTCAATTAAATAGTGTACAAACAAAGCCAGATTATAAATATGAATATCCTACTTTAGAGTTATTAAATGAAAATATTACTTCTAAAATGAATAAAAATGATAAAAAAGAATTACTTAATAATGCAAATAAATTGCAAGAAACTTTAAGTAGCTTTGGAGTGGAAGCTAAAGTTATCCAAGTTACAAAAGGACCTTCGGTAACAAGGTTCGAGCTTCAGCCAAATGCTGGCGTTAAAGTTAGCAAAATTGTGAACTTGGCTGATGATATAGCATTGAATTTAGCTTCATCTGGGGTAAGAATTGAAGCACCAATACCAGGTAAGGCAGCGGTAGGTATTGAGGTGCCCAATAAAGAGCTAAGCGCAGTATACTTGAGAGAAGTAATAGAGTCTAATGAATTTTTAGCGACAAACAAAAACTTATCTTTTAGTTTAGGAAAAGATATAGGAGGCAATTGTGTTGTTTCGGATTTAACAAAAATGCCACATTTATTAGTAGCAGGGGCTACAGGCTCGGGGAAAAGTGTTTGCATAAATTCATTAATAATAAGTTTACTTTATAAATATTCACCAGAAGAAGTTAAGTTATTATTAATTGACCCAAAGGTTGTTGAATTAAATATTTATAATGGAATACCTCATTTATTAATTCCAGTTGTAACAGATCCCAAAAAATCTGCAGGTGCTTTAAATTGGGCTGTAAATGAAATGTCCAGAAGATACAAGAGTTTTGCTGAAAATAATGTTCGAAGTATTGAAGGGTACAATGAATTGGTTAATAAAGGCATTATTGAAAATAAATTACCATGGATTGTTATTATAATTGATGAGTTAGCAGATTTAATGACGGTTTGTGCAAATGATGTAGAGGAGTATATTGGTAGACTCGCACAGATGGCAAGAGCAGCAGGAATGCATCTAGTAATTGCTACGCAAAGGCCATCAGTAGATGTTATTACAGGTGTAATAAAGGCCAATATTCCTTCAAGAATATCATTTGCAGTTTCAAGTCAAATAGATTCAAGAACAATACTTGATTCCGCTGGTGCAGAAAAATTGCTTGGTAAAGGAGATATGTTGTTTTATCCATCAGGAGAGGCTAAGCCAATCAGAATACAAGGAGCATTTGTATCGGAAGAAGAAGTTGAGCGAGTTGTTAATTTTATAAAAGATCAAAAGACTCAAGTGAATTATGAAAAAGAAATAATTGATGAGATAGAAAGTAGTTCGGTAAATAAAGACGATGATGATGGGGCTGACGAATTATTAAATGAAGCAATTAGAATAGTAGTTGAAAATGGTCAAGCCTCCACTTCCTTATTGCAACGTAAGCTAAAAATAGGTTATAATAGAGCAGCAAGAATTATAGAACAAATGGAGGAACGTAGGATTATATCAGGTAGAAATGGAAGCAAACCTAGAGAAATATTAATAAGTAATACTGAAATTAAGAATTAATTGAATGATTTTTTGCAAGAATAATTGTAAATACCCTTGTTTAATTTGTAAATCACATTTACAATAATTTATGTAAGCAAATATAGAAGGACAATAGTTATTATTTGTTTTCATAACCAAACGAGGATAATAAAGGTTAATAATTGGGATTTACCCGCAGAGACAAACAAGGAGGCTGACTAGTGGAAAAATTGAAAGTTGGAGTTATAAATTTAGGTTGCGATAAAAATAGAATTGATAGTGAGATTATAATAGGTAGTTTAAGTGAGAGATATAATATGACAAATGATCCTAAACTGGCAGATATAATTTTAGTAAATACATGTGGATTCATAGAATCTTCAAAGCAAGAGTCAATAGATACTATTTTAGAAATGTCTAAATACAAGGAAGAGTATAAATGTACGGTATTAATTGCTACTGGGTGCTTAACTCAACGTTATGGCTCAGAACTGCTTGAACTTATGCCTGAACTTGATATTATGCTTGGCGTCAACGATTATGATAAGTTATTAAGTAGTATTGAAGATGTACTTTTAAAAAAAATCAAAGTACAATATTGTAGCTATAGTGATGAAAACATCAATGAAGGGCAAAGAGTATTAACTACAGAAACTTATTCTGCTTATGTTAGAATTTCTGAAGGGTGTGACAATGCTTGTACATATTGTGCAATACCCAATATTAGAGGAAAATATAGAAGCAGAAAGATGGAAAACATAGTACAAGAAGTCAAGGAATTAAGTGAACATGGATGTAAAGAAATCATCTTGGTAGCTCAAGATACCACTAGATATGGAGTTGACTTGTATGGTGAGAAGAACTTACATACACTTATAAGCAGAATCTCTGAAATAAGTAAAATTGAATGGATTAGAGTACTTTATTGTTACGCAGAAGAAATTACAGATGAAATAATCAATGAAATTGCTTCAAATGATAAAGTTTGTAAATATGTAGATATACCAATCCAACATATAAGTGATGATATTCTTAAATTAATGAAAAGAAAAGGCCGAAAAAGCATTATAACAGAAAATATAAATAAAATGCGAGCAAGTATCGAGGGATTAATACTTAGAACTACATTAATTGTAGGATTTCCAGGAGAAACTGAGGGAAATTTCGATGAGTTAAAACAATTCATTAAAGAAACTAAGTTTGATAAACTAGGAGTGTTTCAGTACTCTATGGAAGAGGGAACTGAAGCTTGCGTAATGAAAGATCAAGTTCCAGAGGAAATAAAAGCTAAACGTGAAGAAGAATTAATGATTATACAACAAGACATATCGAAAAAAATAAATACTAAAAAAATAGGTAGAATTTATAAGGTTTTAGTAGAAGGTTTTGATGGTGAAACTTATTACGGTAGAAATTATGAAATGGCACCAGAAGTAGATGGTACTATTTTCTTCGAATCTAATAAAGTTTGCAATAAGGGAGAATTTGTTAAGGTAAGGGTTACTAAAGCTTTAGAATATGATTTAATAGGAGTTGTGTGCTGTGAATCTTGCAAATAAACTTACAATGATACGAATATTTTTAGTACCTATATTTTTACTGTTTATTGCAGCAAAAGGTATACCTTATGGAAGGGAATTAGCTACAGTTATTTTTATAGTGGCATCTCTTACTGATAAATTGGATGGATATATAGCAAGGAGCAGAAACCAAATAACTACTTTTGGTAAATTTATGGATCCACTAGCTGATAAATTATTAGTTACTGCTGCACTTGTATCATTAGTAGAACTTCAAATAGTATACGCTTGGGTAGCTATGATTATAATTGCTAGAGAATTTGCAGTTACAGGTCTAAGAACAATAGCGGCTGCTGATGGGAAAGTAATTGCAGCTAGTAAATGGGGAAAACTAAAAACTGTTATCCAAATAGTAGCTATAATTACTGCATTGATAAATTTATCATATGGAAATAGAACTATTAATATGTTGGTTAATGTAAAAGAAACCTTGAACATATTAACTAATGTTTTCATGGGTGTTGCTGTGATTATCACAATAATATCAGGAATTGACTATTTTGTAAAAAATAAAGGTACAATTAAAATTGATAAATGATTAAATTATTAAATATTGTTAATAATAAAAATATAAACTTACTATAGTGTGGTAATATTGGAAATATTATATTGCGTCTTGACCATGTAAAATAAATAGTGTATACTTAAAACAGAACAAACGTTCGTTAATAAAGGATGGTGAGCCCAAAGGGGAAATTTATGAATAATGAAAAATTAAAAGCATTAGAGATTGCTATGGGTCAAATAGAAAAACAATTTGGAAAAGGTTCAGTAATGAAACTTGGAGAAAATAGTAAATTAAATATAGAGGCTATTTCTACTGGCTGTTTAGGACTTGATATAGGGCTTGGTATAGGTGGAGTACCTAGAGGAAGAATGATTGAAGTTTTTGGACCAGAGTCTTCAGGTAAAACTACAGTTGCACTTCATATAGTTGCAGAAGCTCAAAAAAATGGTGGTACAGCTGCGTTTATAGATGCAGAGAATGCTTTAGACCCTGAATATGCAAAGGCTCTAGGAATAGATATAGAAAATTTAATAGTATCTCAACCAGACACTGGTGAACAAGCTTTAGAGATTACAGAGGCACTAGTTCGCTCAGGAGCTATTGATGTTATTGTTGTAGATTCAGTAGCAGCATTAGTACCTAAAGCTGAAATTGAAGGCGAAATGGGAGATTCTCATGTAGGACTACAAGCGAGACTTATGTCTCAAGCTTTAAGAAAACTTGCAGGATCTATAAATAAATCTCAATGTGTTCTTGTATTTATAAATCAATTAAGAGAAAAAATTGGAGTTATGTTTGGTAATCCAGAGACTACACCAGGTGGAAAAGCATTGAAATTTTATGCATCTGTTAGATTAGATATTAGAAAAATTGATACAATTAAACAGGGCGATGAATTCATGGGTAATAGAACAAGAATAAAAATAGTTAAAAATAAAGTAGCACCTCCATTTAAAAAAGTTGAATTTGATATTATGTATGGTCATGGCATATCTCGCGAGGGAGATGTTTTAGATATAGGTGTTACAGAAGAAATTGTACAAAAAAGTGGAGCTTGGTTCTCATATGGAGATATACGACTTGGACAGGGAAGAGAAAATTCAAAACAATATTTTAAAGAAAATCCCTTGGTTATGCTGGAAATAGAAAATAAAATAAGAAAAAAACATGATTTGCCATTGTCTAAGAATCCAGTGGTTTCTAAAAAAGAAGTTAGTAAAAAGGATGTTATTAAAAAGGAAGCCTAAAGCAAGTTTATACTTGCTTTTTTCTTTAATTAATTATTAACTATTTGGTTATGAATTTTATATAAATCCAACTTATAGGAGTGGGAGACTTTTGTTCTTGAAATGTAATTAGACCTATAAGTAATACATATAACTAAAGAAAATTGGTATAGTGCTAGACATATAACGATAAAATATATTAATTAATTCTTATAATCTTGACATTAATTGAAAAGTAATATAAAATAAATACAAATACTGGTTTGAGTATTTTAATTACTACCAACTAAATAAATATAGCACCTTTTCTACATTTCATATTTACTCTTAAATAGATTTGAAATAAGTAAGGGAGGTGTTGATAATCGATGGATGCTAAAAGTCAAACAATGCTCATAGTAGTTTGTGCTATTGTGATTGTTGTTTTAGTAGGTATTTTTGTTGTAATTTATACTAGAAAAAATATATCTCAAGCAAATATTGCAAAGTCTGAAAAAGAAGCTAAAAAAATTCTTGATGATAGCGTGAAAGATGCTGAGACAAGAAAGAAAGAAGCTATTTTAGAGGCTAAAGAAGAAGTTCACAGACTTAGAACTGATTTAGAAAAAGAATCAAGAGAAAGACGTAATGAAGTTCAAAGGTTAGAAAGAAGAAATATCCAAAGAGAAGAATCTTTAGATAAAAAAAGTGATGTGCTAGAGAGAAAAGAAGAAAATATTAATAAAAAGCAACAAGAAATTGAGACAGTAGAAACAAGTGTACAAGATTTATACACAAGACAAAGGGGAGAATTAGAAAGATTATCAGGATTAACATCTGATGAAGCAAAACAAGTATTGTTAGAAGAAATAAAAAAAGAAATTAAACACGATGCTGCAATTATGATAAAAGAAATTGAAACTAAAGCTAAAGAAGAAGCAGATAAAAAGGCAAGAGAAATTATTACTTATGCTATACAAAGATGTGCAGCTGATCATGTTGCAGAAACAACAGTTCATGTGGTTTCTCTTCCAAATGATGAGATGAAGGGAAGAATAATCGGCAGAGAGGGTAGAAATATTCGAACGCTAGAAACACTTACAGGCGTAGATTTAATAATAGATGACACTCCTGAAGCAGTAATTCTTTCGGCATTTGATCCTATAAGACGAGAAGTTGCAAGAATTGCACTTGAGAAGTTGATAGTGGATGGAAGAATTCATCCTGCAAGGATTGAAGAAATGGTAGAAAAAGCAAAAAAAGAGGTTGAGAACGATATAAGAGAAGAGGGAGAACAAGCGACTTTCGAAACGGGAGTTCATGGGCTTCATTCAGAAATTATTAGGTTACTTGGAAGACTTAAATACAGAACTAGTTATGGTCAGAATGTATTAAAGCATTCTATAGAAGTTTCGTACTTAGCAGGACTTATGGCATCAGAACTTGGAATTGACCCAACACTTGCTAAAAGATGTGGGTTACTTCATGATATAGGTAAGGCTGTGGACCACGAAGTTGAAGGACCACATGCACTTATAGGTTCGGAAATTGCTAAAAAACATCATGAGTCACCTATTGTAGTGAATGCTATTGCAGCACATCATGGAGATGTTGAGTTACAATCTCTTGAAGCGATACTAGTTCAAGCAGCAGATGCTATATCAGCTGCAAGACCTGGTGCAAGAAGAGAAACTTTAGAAGCATATATTAAAAGGTTAGAAAAACTAGAGGAAATTGCAAATTCTTATGAAGGTGTGGAAAAATCATATGCTATCCAAGCTGGAAGAGAAGTTAGAATTATGATTAAACCAGATGTAATAGATGACGCTGGTGCCGTTGAAATGGCGAGAAATCTAGTTAAGAGAATTGAAAATGAACTTGAATATCCAGGGCAAATTAAGGTGAATGTAATTAGAGAAACACGAGCTATTGATTATGCAAAATAAAAACATATAATAATAAATCCTCTTAAAATCTAGAATACTTCTAAATCTTAAGAGGATTTTTTTTGCGCAAAGTATTGACTATTGATGCAATAGATAAAATTTGTAATCGCAAATAATTTGTTCCATTTACATCATAAAAAAATAATGATATATTAGTACAGCATGAATTATATTGTTTATTAAAAAAACAAAAGAATATTAATGTGAAATATACAATTAATATATATTGGAGGTAAAAAATGGTATTATCTAAAAAAGCTGGTAAAATATCAACATCTTTAACATTAGCTATAACTGCAAAAGCAAAAAAAATGAAAGCTGATGGTATTGATGTAATAGGGTTTGGGGCCGGTGAACCTGATTTTAATACGCCAAAGAATATTAGAGAAGCAGCTATTGTGGCAATAAACGAAGGAATGACAAAATATACTGCTGCTTCAGGTATTATTGAATTAAAGGAAGCAATAATAAAAAAATTTAAAAAAGATAACAGTTTAAATTACATAACAGATCAAATTATAGTTTCAACTGGAGCAAAACAATGTTTAGCTAATGTTTTGCAAGCTATAATAAATCCTGGGGATGAAGTTATAATTGGAACTCCATATTGGGTTAGCTATCCGGAATTAGTTAAATTATCTGATGGAGTACCTGTTTTTGTCGAAACAGAAGAAAACAATAAATTTAAGTTAACAATTACAAACCTTAATAAGGTAGTAACTAAAAAATCTAAAGCAATAATTTTAAATAGTCCCAATAATCCTACAGGAACTGTGTATTCAAGGGAAGAACTTATGAATATTGCTGAGTTTGCAAAAATAAATAACTTACTAATAATATCAGATGAAATATATGAGAAACTATTATATGGAACTAATGCTCATATTAGTATAGCAAGTCTTTCTGAAGATGCTTACTTAAGGACTATAGTAATTAACGGTTTGTCTAAGGCTTATGCTATGACAGGATGGAGAATAGGGTACGCAGCAGGAAGTAAAGAAATCATAACATTAATGTCAAATATACAAAGCCATACTACTTCTAATCCAAATTCAATTGCTCAATATGCATCAGTTGAAGCTTTAAATGGAGAACAAGAAGATGTGCATGATATGGTAAAACAATTTAAAATACGAAGAAATTATATGGTAAAAAGAATTAATAGTATTAATAGTTTGTCTTGTATAGAACCAGAAGGTGCTTTTTATGTTATGGTGAATATAAGTAAGATACTAAACAAATTAATTAATGGAAAAGTTATAAAGGATTCAATTTCTTTTTCAAAACTTTTGCTTGAAAAGGAAAAGGTTGCAGTCATTCCTGGGATAGCATTCGGAGCAGATAATTTTATTAGACTATCATATGCGACTTCAATGGAAAATATAAAAAAAGGACTAGATAGAATAGAAAGTTTTGTTAGCATTATTTAAAATTGATTTGCATAGGTATTAATGATATTATGATAGCATGAACTAATGATGATTTGTTTTATGTTAGTTCATACTAATAATAAAATATTGAGGTGAAGTAAATTGGTAACAAAGGAAGTTATAGTTCATAATCCTAAAGGATTGCATGCTAGACCAGCTACATTATTAGTAAGAAAAGCAGCTTCATTCAAATCGGATATAGGCATAGAATTTATGGGTAAAAAAGCCAATATTAAAAGTTTAATAGGTATTTTATCATTAGGTGTTGGGTCCAATGTAGCTGTAAACGTTATAGCAAATGGTGTTGATGAAAAATTAGCATTAGAAGAAATAGTAAAATTAATCAATTCTTTAGAAGAATAATTAATACCTGTAAATTTTAAAAAGCTGCTAACTTACTGTTTGCAGCTTTTTAAAATTTATAAAAAAGCAAAAGTTTTAAAGGAGAATATTTATGAAAAGTGAAATTATTGGATTTAATTATAATTCAGATTTAAAGTTAGATAATGAAAATTTTATAAGATATTTTCTTGAGATTAAATCTAGAAAAAGTATTTATACATCTAAAAGTTATGAACGTGATATAAAGGATTTTTTTTGTGTGAGTTCTATTTTGGATATTAGCATAGATGATATTAAAAAAGTGACTATATTACATACGCAAAATTTTATTATGAAATTGATGGATAAAAATATGTCATCTGCAACTATAAATCGGAAAGTATCATCATTAAGCGCTTTGTATAAGTGGCTATTAAAATACCAAGATAATTCTACAGGTATTCATATAATCAAATATAATCCATTTGGAAATCTAAAAGAAGAAAAACCAGTGATAAATAATAAAGAGACTGAGTTTTTAACTAAAGAAGAGTGTAAGATTTTGTTAAACAGTATAGATACAGATCGGAAGAGCACACGTCTGAACTCCAGTCACCAGTACTATCTC
>ERZ1463035.164-NODE-164-length-10058-cov-38.369989_pt1 | contig 10058 bp, 9 predicted proteins | sample MGYA00564486_ERZ1463035 | MGnify/ENA primary metagenome ERZ1463035 (study PRJEB39244, sample SAMEA3635149) | Helicobacter pylori | study: EMG produced TPA metagenomics assembly of PRJEB11511 data set (Assembly of a 5300-year-old Helicobacter pylori... | reverse complement strand
AGTAGCTCATAATTAATGCACCCCTATCACGTAAGTGCCTTCACTGCGTAGCAACCTTAGATTTTAGGGTAACTATAAGCTATAAAGCAATTTTTTATTTTTATATTGAAGTAATTTATCTAAATGATTTAATTAAAACTAAACTTTACAATAGGCTTTTCTTTAAAAGCCCTGGAACTGATTGCTTCAATGATTTTTTTATGAGCAAACATACTAATTTTCATATTTCGTTTAGTATTGCCATAAGTTAGTTTGGATTTACTGATGTTTTTAATGTCCTCACCAGCAAGCGGTTTATTTTTATCCCTGGCTATTTGAACAAGCCCTAAGGCACACTTTTCTAAAATTTTTGAAATTTGCCCTGAAGTTTTATTTGCTATATTAAAACGTATAGTGCCAAAGTCTAATAGGTTTCCGATACAATCAGTTTCACTCCATGCAATATGGTCGTAGTTTATATCATATCCTACAACTCCATTTGCCTTCGAATAATTAATTTGATTTTCATCTTTAAATAATTTATAAGATGGCTTAAACAAAAAGTAATCTCCTTTGTCTTCGATTCGTAAGGAAACAGGGGAATTTTTAGTATTTAGAGCTTCTATTAATAAGTCTTTATGGTAAGGAAATTCAACATTTTCTATTTCAAACCATTGCGAACTATGATATGCACCTATTTTGTTTTCATAAGGCAGTTGAATCTTTAGTAAATTCGTTTCGTAATTGTATTTAACACAAGCATTTCCTTGTGTAACTGTGTTAAGTCCTTGAAGTTCTATAGTTTTATGTCTAGCTTTATAGAAGTCTTCTTTCCATGCAGAATGCTCGTTATATAATGTATGCTGTGCTTTGAATAGTTTCTTAGTACCAAAACATGATTTTACTGCACTTGTATTAAGTCTTGCAAGTTTTTGTTTTTGATAACCTATACCACGCTTAATCATATTCAGTTTATTAGTTAATCTGCTAATTTTTTTTATAACAAGAGCATGCTCAAAATCGTATATATTATATATAATTGATTTATTTTTATAATTGGCCTCAACAAAAATCTTATCATCTGACATATAAAAATAATATGGTCTATAATACTTAAATTTGGGGAGGTTTTTACTATTTTTAATAGCCTTAGATATATCGATAATATGGGTATGAATTTTACTCCAAAATTTAATTTTATTAATTAACTCTTTAACAGATTTCTCTCTATGGTTAATGTTCTTCTTTAAATCATCTATGTACATTTTGTTTAATTCAACATTAGAAGATTTATTCCATTTAGCTTCACAAACAGCATAGTTTGTATAATAAGTATTAAGATTAAACATATTCTTAATAGTTAAATGAATACTCTGCGAAAGATCTTTCTCATGATTGTAAACAAGAATTGAATAAGCTTTAATTTTAGCTTCATTACCAATATACAGTATATTCGATAGGTTGCTTAGATTTTCAAAGCTAAGCTTATCTTTATATATTCTTTTAGAAGAATTAGTTTCTATTCTCAAAATATTCACCCTCTTTTTTTACAATCTCTACTATATATTATGCCGTAATATATCCTATAATATTAAGTTATATAAAAATAATTTAGCAACAAATTCATCTCCGTCTACAGAGAACGGAGTCTTCTTTTGCAAATAAAGATAAAAAAACAAAGACATCATATACGATTTTCACTAATCTCATCTTTATAGTGTAAATGACCCCAAGAACACATTGCTTCTAAAATTGGCATTAGAGATAATCCTTTTTCTGATAAAAAGTATTCTACCTTTGGCGGAACTTGGTGATATTCTTTGCGAACTATAATATCATTTGTTTCAAGCTCCTTAAGTTGAGAACTTAACATTTTATGAGTGATACCCTTAATACATTTTTTTAATTCTCCATAACGCAAAATTTTACGTCCTGATAACCAAAACATTATTGTCATTTTCCATTTGCCACTAAATATCGATAATGTATATTTAAATGGTGCTGAGTAAACCTCTTCTTCTTGATCCATATTATCACTATCCTTTTAGTTAGTATCTTACATTAAAGTGCATACTGTTATTATTATCATACTAATTATATAATAGTATATATTAGATTCGTTGCAAAGTAAATTAATTATTAGAAACCCTTAATATAGTTTTGGAGTTTAATTTCAAAATCGAGATAAATAATGTAGTAAATTAGGAGGAATATTATGACACAAAAAAAGCCAATTTTACCTAAACGTCTTCAACTTTTGAAAGAAGCATATTTAAAGGTTAAGCCAAGCATTACCATTGGGCGTGCTTTGGCATATACTGAAATTGCAAAAAAGTATCCTGATCTTCCAAGGAATGTGCTTAGGGCCAAAGAATTTAGGAGAGCATGTGAAACTGCCCCGATGCTTAAACATGAGCTTATAATCGGCCACCCTTGCGGCAAACCACGTGCAGGTGCATTTTCACCTGATACCGCATGGGAGTGGGTCCGTGATGAACTAGATACCATCGCACTAGAACGCAGGATCCTTATTACATAAGCGAAGAAGACAAGAATATTATGCGGGAACAATTATTTCCATTTTGGGAAGGCAAATCTCTAGCGGAGGAATGTGAAAAAGCTTTTCGCAAAGAAGATTTGTGGGAATTCGGCGCCCAGGCGTGTATAAGTGATTTAACTTATCATATTACTAGCGGTGGCGGAGATACTAGTCCGGGATATGATATTATCCTTTTTAAAAAGGGTATTTGCGGAGTTAAAGCTGAAGCTGAAGCTTATCTTACTGGCTTATCCGCGGACAAAATTGAAGACAAAGATAAAATTTCCTTTTATCAAGCGGAAATAGAAACTTGCGCGGGAATTCTCACTTACGCCGCTCGTCTTTCGGCATATGCGTTGGAACTGTCCGAAAAGCAGCAGGATCCAAAACGTAAAGCAGAGCTTAAAAAAATTTCAGAGGTTAATGGACGTGTGCCGGCAAATCCTCCGAAAACATTTCATGAAGCATTGCAAGCCATTTGGACAATACAATCACTATTTTTAATGGAAGAGAATCAATCTAGTACATCACTAGGCCGTATTGACCAGTATGTGCTTCCTTGCTATATGTCAGATATTGAAAGCGGAATGCTGGACAAGCAGTAGGCTTTTGAATTGATGGGTTGTTTCATGATCAAATGTTCAGAAATGATTTGGTATACACCGGAAGCCAGCTCCAAATATTTCGCGGGATATATGCCTTTTATCAACATGTGTGTAGGTGGACAAAAACGTGAAGGAGGAGACGGCACCAACGAATTAACATATCTGATTATGGATGCTGTGGAAAAAGTTAAGATATACCAGCCGTCCCTTGCTTGCCGTATTTACAATCAGTCTCCACATCGTTATTTAGAAAAAATAGTGGACGTTATTAAATCTGGCGCTGGTATGCCTGCATGCCATTTTGATGATGCACATATCAAAATGATGCTTAGGAAAGGTTTTGATTTTGAAGATGCTCGAGACTATTGCCTTATGGGATGTGTGGAACCGCAAAAATCGGGGCGAATTCATCAGTGGACAGCCGGCGGTTTTACACAATGGCCTATCACCATTGAAATGGTATTTAATCGTGGCGTTCTTAAGTCATATGGAAGCAAGCAGTGGCTGGACACTGGTGCATTAGAGAAATTGACCACTTATAAACAATTTGATACTGCTATGAAAAGGCAGCTTGACTATCTGCTGGAGATGAATGCCAGAGGAACTGTTTTAACGCAGAAAGTTTTTAGAGATGTTACACCTACTCCTTATATGTCACTGTTTGTTGACGGTTGCATGCAGAAAGGTAAAGATGTGACTGCAGGTGGCGCCGTTCTTTATGAAGGACCAGGAACAATATTCGCGGGACTAGGCACTTATGTCGACAGTATGGCTGCGATTAAAAAACTTGTTTATGATGATAAAAAGTACACACTTGCAGATATCAAAAAAGCCCTTGATGTCAATTGGAAAGGGTACAAACAAATACATCATGACTGTCTTGCTGCACCTAAATATGGTAATGATGATAACTATGTTGATCTGATTGCCAGAGACATCGTCGATTATACAGAACATACAATAAACCAGCACAAGTCACTTTATGCAAGACAAATCCATGGTACTTTGTCCCAATCCTTTAATACACCTTTGGGAAGGATGATTGGTGCAACCCCCAATGGGCGTCTTTCCGGTCTACCATTATCTGATGCAATAAGCCCTTCTCAAGGAGCTGATACAAAAGGACCAACAGCAACCATAAAATCAGAATCCAAAATTAATGTTGAATCAATGAGTCTTGGGATGGCTCATAACTTTAAAATATCTAGTAGTTTTTTGGATAATCAGGAAGGTAGGGAGGGATTAATTACCCTACTACGTACTGCCTCCATTATGGGTAATGCCGAGATGCAATTCAATTGTGTGGATAACAAAACATTAAAGGAGGCTCAACTACATCCTGAAGATTATCGGGATCTTATTGTACGTGTTGCTGGATACTGTGCCTTTTTTGTTGAACTTTGCAAGGAAGTACAGGATGAAATCATCAGCCGTACAGTAATTGAATAAAATATATCAAACGGGAGGTTAGGTATTATGGGTAATGCGAATGAAGCTAAAATCGAAAAAAAAGCAATAATTTTTAATGTACAAAAATACAATGTGTATGATGGACCGGGAGTAAGGACACTGGTGTTCTTTAAAGGATGTCCACTTCGTTGTAAGTGGTGTGCTAATCCTGAAGGATTGGAACAAAAATATCAAGTTATGTTCAAAAGAGACTCATGTATTGATTGTGGTGCTTGCGTCTCTGTTTGCCCAGTTTCAATACATTCTATTTCCAAAGAGTTAAAACATGAGATGAATCGTAGCATTGACTGTATAGGTTGCCGTAAGTGCGAGGATATTTGTCCTGAGTCTGCATTATCTATTGTGGGAAATTTGAAAACAGTTTCGGAAATTATGGAGATTATTGAAGAAGACCGTGAATTTTATAACGTTTCAGGTGGTGGAGTTACGCTAGGCGGCGGTGAAGTTTTAATGCAACCTGAATTCGCAACCGATCTGCTTATGGCATGTAAGCAGGAAGGAATCAATACTGCAATTGAAACTTGTGGATATACAACACTGGAATCAATACTTAAGGTTGCTAAGTTCACTGATTTATTCCTTTTTGATATAAAACACATTGATCCTGAACGCCACTATAAGCTGACGGGAGTACGTAATGAGCAAATTTTAAAGAATTTGAAAGAACTTCTAAGCCGTCGGTATAAAGTAAAGGTGAGAATGCCTCTGTTAAAAGGCATAAATGATAATCAAGATGAGATTGAGAGGGTAATTGCCTTTTTAATGCCTTTTCGTGATTATAAAAATTTTAAAGGCATAGATCTACTTCCTTACCATAAATTAGGCGTAAATAAGTACACAAAATTGGGTAAAGAGTATCCAATAAAGGAAGATCCAAGTTTAAGTAGGGATGAACTAGATATGATTGAGAGCTGGGTTAAAAAATATGAATTTCCAGTTAAAGTTATCAAACATTGATAACTTATTGTTAGAATAAAAAATAGAGTATTATACTTACCATAAAAGCAATATCTTTGTTAGCAAATTCGCGTCGCTCATAAACTCCCCCGGGGATATCATATGCACACTTTTGCTACTTACATAATATAAATGATTAAATAAATATTTATATTTATTTTTTAAAATTTTTCAGTTATAATTTATAAAAGAATCAAAAATATAAACAGAAGGATATCAAATGGGGGATGAAGATGAAAAAAAAGAATATATTAATGATTGCATTTACAATGATTGTAATCGGATACACAATACCGAGTACAATTATTCAAAACTACACAAAAAGTGTACAACCTATCGTTGTTCAAAAAATATTGATTGCTCAAAATATTAAAAACGTGACTATTCTTAATGTTGGTAATAAAGATGCTAAAGTTCTTTCTTTACAGAAGAAGCTATTTAATATTGGTTATACTGTAAGTGTTAATGGCGTTTTTAGCTTAGATACACAAAATGTGATAAAACAATTTCAGAAGAAATATAATCTCAGCCAATCAGGTATATATGACACTGACACAGAAAATATTTTAAATAAGACTAAAAATATTAGAGATTATGATGTTATCCAAAAGACAAAACAAAGACAAGCTTCAACTATTGCCTTATTAAATAGAATAAAAAGTTATTTAGGTAGTGGAGTGACTAGAGTAGGTTTTATTTATTATGACTTGTCCACAGGAGACAAAATATCAATAAATCCAAATAAAGTATGTATAGCAGCTAGTACATATAAAGTAGGCATGAATATGGTTGCATATGATACAGTTAGGGCAGGAAAGATTAAATTAACTGATGGGCTTAAATATAATAGTGCTTATTATGAGTCAGGAACTGGTATTTTGCAAGGTCAATTAAAAACCACTTTAAAACATCCAGTAGCATTACAAAAATTATTAGACTATTCGATAATTTACTCTGATAATATAGCTACAAATATGATTTCAAGCAGGCTGGGTGGTGCTCGAATAGTTAGGCAGAAGGTAGCTACTATGACAGGCATAACTGGAGTCAATACAATCAAAAATGTATTAACACCAGAAATTGAAACTCGGCTTTTAAAAAAACTTTATATCGGTAGAAATGATAAATATTACTCACGACTAATAAGTGATATGAAAAGAACAAAATTTCATGATAGAATAGATAAATATGTGCCAAGAAATTTAGTAGCACATAAAATAGGTAACTTGGGTTCATATACAAATGATGTGGGAATAGTATTTACAGATAAACCATATTTGATTGTAATGTACGTTGATGGATTATCACACTCTGCTGAAAAAATAGCAACAGTATCAAATATGGTATATCAAAACCAACTAAAAAGGTAAAAATATTAAGTAAGGCAAGCCATTTTGCCTTACTAGTTTAAAACTATATTTTTCTGGTCTTAGGCTTTTAAAAATTTACGTCGCTAATAAACTCCCCAAGGTTCATGAACAATTTTTGATCACAAATTATTTTGATATTTATTAGGTTATTTAGTTATTACAAAAGCGTCTGGAAGCGTCCTTTCTCCTGCTATCGAGCAGGGACTGTTTATAAGTCGACCTTTATAATATATAGTTGAAGATGAACCTCCATCAAGATTGGCAGCATTAACGGCTCCGTACTGAATCATTACTCTTTGTACTTCCCGAATAGTTGCACCATGAGAACTTAGTTGCCTTCCATCTATTTCAAGAAGAATAATAGTACCATCTTTCTTTTGCCCTATGACACTTCGAGGGTTAATTCCCCACCCGCCATCTCCTATTATTTTTGTTGGTTTATTATTTACGATAAGTTTAGGACCAAAGGATATTGCGTAAGCAATCTGTTTCTCTTTAATTTCTTTAATAGTGAGATTTCCAAAAGTCAAGATGCCATCTTTATCGAGTCCAATAATGTCATATTTCTTTTGAGAGGGAACACTCCAAACGACTTTCCTATTTTTTACTATTATTCCAGATGGAATTCCACCGTTCCCGACTCCACCTATATCTGTGAAACCTCCTGCGTTTATGCCACCAATTGCATTTTCCGAATTTATTAGCTGTGTTAATTTATCTCCAACTTTTCCTATGTTTTTAGCTACAGCAAGTTTTACTCGTTTAGGGTTACTGACTATAACCATATGACCTTTATATCCATCTCCCTTAATATCAATCAATTTCACACTATTATCTGTATTTATCACAGTGGGAAGAGTTTTTGTACTTATAGGAATAACATGGGTTATTTCACTAGCTTTCGGCGGTACAGTTTTTGGAATTACTATTTCACTTTTGTCAAAGACTTCAACGGTTTCTTCTACCCTGTTTTCATTCATTATCTTTTTAATTTGAGCTTCACTTGCAAAAATTCTGGATATATATTGACTCTTTAGCGTTGTCATAGTTGAAGTTACTATTAACGTTTGAATACGTGGGAAAACTTCAAGTCGAATAAGAGATATTCCTACAATAATATTAATTAGTAAAACAATTATAATACCTAGCAATAATTTACCTATCTTTTTTAATATCTTTTTTAAAAGTACCATTAATCCACTTGCCTCCCTTCGCTAAAAAGAATGTTTTTCTATAATATGATTGTATAGAACAAACATTGCAAGGTCTATTTCTATTAACACAATTATAATTTAAAATAGCGAAATTTTAAAAAGCTTACTTAATAGATTACTCTATCAAATAAGCTTTTTCAGTTACGCATATTTATTTCTAATACTGAGTCCTTAACATCATTCCAGTTACTGCTTGTTATATATTTCGCCTTTAGAATCTTTAAAAGTAATATTAGTAATAGTAATACTCCCTCCTTTATTAACTAAATCGTCTTTACCTATTACCGAATCTGAATTTAAAACCAGTGTAAATGATGGCTTGTCCTTAGTCTTACTATTTACAACAATTGCTGAAACTCCTTTCTGAGTCACGTCATCATTACTATAATAATAAAGTTTATTACCCTTTGCATAAACTATATCCTTTAAATTTACTATAAAATAATTATTAGGATCAACTTCACTTATCCAAATCCTAATTTACACCATCTAAAATGTTTAGTATTATTTATAAGTAATATCCCTATGTGTTAAGATAGTTGTCGTAGAGAGAAATATAGTATACTATACAGTATAGACTTTACGAGAGGAGACATATATCATGGTTAGTAAAATTGGGTACTCTGAGGAAATAAGGAAAGAAGTACTTGCAAGAGTAACTGGTTCTGGAAAAGAAAGTATAACTAAAGTTTCACTAGATAAAAAGATAAATAAAGGTACAATTTATAAATGGATTAAAGATGCGGAGAAAAAAGAAAGCATAAAGATTTTAAAACTAAATGGTGATTGGACATCCGAGGAAAAATTTCATATGGTCCTTGAGGCGGCCAGTTTAAGCGAGCAAGAGCTTGGTGAATACTGCAGAAGGAAAGGTACTTACAAAGATGATATAAAAGCTTGGAAATCACAATGCATTAATGCAAACAGCGGTAGCATCGAAGATCCTAAAAAATTAAAAACTGAATTAAAAGAACAAAGAGATAAAGTAATAAAAATTCAAAAGGAACTTAGATTTAAAGAAAAAGCTTTGGCCGAAACTGCGGCACTTTTAGTACTAAGAAAAAACGTTCATGCGATTTGGGGGGACCAAGAGGAAGACTAATCAGTGCCTCAGATCGCATTAAAGCTTTAGAACTGATTAATGAAGCACTGCAAGCTGGCGCTCGCTTGAGTCCATGCTGCAACGAGGTTGGAATATCGACTAGAACCTATGAACGATGGTCGCTAACACCCGAATCCACAAAAGATAAACGGCCACTAGTACGTAGGAAACCGCCTAAGAACAAGCTTAGTGATGAGGAAAGAGCAGAAATTCTACAAATCGTAAATAGCCATGAGTATGCTGATTTAGTACCTGCACAAATAGTGCCAAAGCTAGCCGATCAAGGAATTTATATTGCCTCAGAATCTACGATTCACAGAATACTAAGAGAAGAAAAACTAAACACTCATAGATTTAAGACGAAGGCGCCTGTAAAAAGGATCCCGCCTACCCACATAGCAACCGAAAAAAATCAAGTTTGGACGTGGGATATCACGTGGCTTGACGGCTCTGTGAAAGGTCAATACTTTAAGCTATACCTGATACTAGATATGTTCAGCCGTATGGTTGTTGGTTATGAAGTTTGGGAAACAGAGAATGCTGAATATGCCAAGGTTCTTGTTAAACGTGCCCTCATTTCTCAGAAAATATTAGGTAAGCCTCTTATACTTCATTCTGATAATGGAAGTCCTATGAAGGCAGCAACTTTCCTTGCTACATTAGAGAAACTGGGGGTTCAGAGTTCCTTTTCTAGACCTAGGGTAAGCAATGACAACCCTTATTCAGAATCACTATTCAAGACAATGAAGTATGTTCCAACATTTCCCAATGGTGGATTTGCAAGCATTACAGATGCACGAGAGTGGGTGACCAGGTTCGTAT
>ERZ1463035.162-NODE-162-length-10342-cov-13.837465_pt1 | contig 10342 bp, 8 predicted proteins | sample MGYA00564486_ERZ1463035 | MGnify/ENA primary metagenome ERZ1463035 (study PRJEB39244, sample SAMEA3635149) | Helicobacter pylori | study: EMG produced TPA metagenomics assembly of PRJEB11511 data set (Assembly of a 5300-year-old Helicobacter pylori... | reverse complement strand
TTGCCCATAAAATTAATTGTATTTACATTAAATCTTATACACATTGCCTTTTTTGTAACAATTATTACATCTTTATCAACCTTATCATCATTAATTTTCACAAACATTAATTTATCTTCTTCTGTTTTAAGTTTATATACCAAAGTCGAATAGAAATCTCCTTCTAATTCTTTAAGTTTAGTTCGTTTTGTAAATCCTTTCTTTGAAAAGAAATACAGACTTATTTCTTCACTAAAATTATCAACAGAAATAATCTGGGCTATTTTATCGTTAGCATTATAATTATCAAGAAAATTATTTATGCATGTACTTTTTTTATTAATATTCTGAACCATATAGCTAGGTAATTTATGGACTAATCCATTTTGCGTAAATATTAGTAGTGTAGATGTTGATTTTGTATAGGTGCTTAATAAAGTATTAGTCCTTCTACTTGATATTTTTATAACTCCTTTTGCATTTAAACTAAGATAAAATTCTTTATAATCATAATCCTTAGTATATTCAATTTTCATAACTTCATCGCCCGCTGTTAGATTAAATAATTGAGTTCCAATTACATTTCGCTCAACCGACTTAAGTTTAGGTTCCTCTACAGAAAATTCTAGGCCCTCTTTAGTAATTACCTTTATAAAAGCTTCTTGCCTTTCTTTTTCAATTAGTTTAATATCAATAAGTTTATCATTTTCTTTTAGTTTTAAAGCCGATAATTTAGAATAACTTGTAATAAATTTGTCTAAAAGTGTTTTTTTAATATTTCCTTTGCTTGTAAAAAACATAAATTGTTTGCTAGCAGATAAATCTCCTAATAAAAAAGTGGCAACAATTTTTTCTTTTGCTAACTCCATTCCACGAATAAGTGTATCCAGTCTTTCTCCCTTTTCCTTCCACTTATATTCTGGAACCAAATCTCCTCTTAATTGATAAATATTACCTATATCAGTAAAAATCATCAAAGTTTCTTTAGTATTTGTTCCAATTAAAGATGTATTAAAATCTCCCTCTCTATACTCAATATCGCTAGGATTGACGTTAGACCTATTATAATATTTCATAGGAACTCTCTTTATGTACCCATCGTTTGATAATGTTATCATAATATCTTCGTCTAGCATTATATCCTCAACTTCTATTTTTGCTTCACTATCATCTTCAATAATTTCTGTTCTTCTTGGGTCATTATATTTTTCTTTAATTTCTAAAATTTCTGTTCTTATTACATTAAGAAGTTCTTTCTCGCTTCCAAGTATTTTGTTGTACCCCTTAATTAATCCTTCTAACTTTTTATATTCCTTTAAAAATATTTTAAGTTCGAGTCCAGTTAGCCTATATAACATAAGTTCTAGTATCGCTTCAGCTTGAAGTTGCGTAAAATTAAACTTGGCTATAAGATTTTCCCCAGCATCTTTCTTAGATTTTGAAGCTCTTATTATCGAAATAATTTCATCCATTACGTCGATTGCCTTAATAAAACCTTCTATAATGTGAAATCTTTTTTTTGCAACCTCTAGCTCCATTTGAGTCCTTCTAGTCACAACATCCTTTTGGTGATTTAAATAATATTTTAGAATAGTTTTAAGACTCATCGTTTGAGGTTTTCCATTAGCAAGTGCCACCATATTAAAGGGTACATTACATTGAAGTTCTGTTTTCTTCATTAAGTAATTAAGTACCTTTGTCGCAACATCTCGATTTGTAGATTTCTTAAATTCAATAACTGATCTAAGTCCCGTTCTATCGGATTCATCTCTAATATCTACAATGGATTCTAGTGCTTTAAAATGTTTCTTCTCAGCTGTCATATCCGAAATAGATTGAAGTAATTTAGCCTTGTTTTTTCTATATGGAAACTCTGTAATAACTATTCCTAATCGTCCACTTTCTAAAACTTCTATTTTCATTTTAGAACGTAACGTTACTTTACCCTCTCCGGTCTCATAGGCAGATTCTATAGCATTTCTTCCAATGAGAATACCACCTGTTGGTAAATCTGGTCCTTTTATATACTTCATAAGTTGTTTTGTTGTAATATCATTATTATCAGCATAAGCGAGTAATCCATCAATTACCTCTCCTAAATTATGAGGTGGTATATTCGTAGCTATTCCCACTGCAATACCAAATGTTCCATTAACTAGCAAATTGGGATATCTTGATGGAAGTACTGATGGTTCTTTCTCTGTATCAGAGTAGTTATTCACCATTTCCACTACGCCTTTATCAATATCCCTTATCATTTCAAGTGCAATAGGAGAAAGTCTTGCTTCTGTATAACGCATAGCAGCAGCGTTATCTCCATCTTGACTTCCCCAGTTTCCATGACCATCTATCAAAGGTTTCCTTGTAGAGAAATCTTGGGCAAGTATTACCATCGCACCATAAACAGAGCTATCTCCATGTGGATGATATTTACCAAGAATATCTCCAACAATTCTCGCTGATTTATAATAAGGCTTATCTGGAAACGCCTTTAACATATATGCGCCATAAAGAATTCTTCTATGTACTGGCTTTAAACCATCTCTCACGTCTGGAAGTGCTCTTTCCCTAGCAACCTCAACAGCATATGGGAGGTAATTATCTGGCATTGCTTCTTCTATTGGTGTCATTATTATATTATTATCTTTTGGTATATCAATTTTTTTTGCCATTTAATATATTCCTCCTAACTCATCACCTGGGTCGCTGATATTAATGACTTCAGAAGTAGATTTAGAGCTCACGCATTTATATATATTGCGAAAACTCCTTCTGAAATGTCATTAAAACTCAGCATATTTATACATGTAACTTTTTCTTGGTGCAACCACATCTCCCATTAGAAGAGAAACCATTTTCTCAGCTTTTGCTGCATCTTCTATAGTAACTTGTTGTAGTGTCCTAGTAATTGGATTTAGTGTAGTGTCCCAAAGTTGATCCGGGTTCATTTCTCCAAGTCCTTTATATCTTTGAATAAGTGCACCTTTACCAATTTCTTTTTTAGTCTTTTCTAATTGTTCATCACTATATGCATACTTAACCACTTCTCCATTCTTACTGGCCTTATAAACCTTATAAAGCGGTGGCATTCCCATATAAAGATGACCATTCGCAATGAGTGGCCTCATATATCTATAAATAAAAGTCATCCATAATGTTCTAATGTGGTATCCATCAACATCTGCATCACTCAAAATAATTATTTTACCATATTTTAATTCTTTTTCACTATAATTTTCGAGTACCCCTGTTCCAATGGCAGTATTAAATATTTTTAATTCTTCACTAGCTAATACATTTTCTAGTTTTTGTTTTTCTGTATTCATAATTTTACCCTTAGATGGCATTATAGTTTGGAATCTTCTATCACGAGCTTGCTTAGCACTTCCACCAGCTGAATCTCCTTCAACCACTATAAATTCTGTAAACTCTGAATTTTTTAATGTACATACTGCAATTTTACCTGCAAGAGGTGATGCACCCTTACCTATTTTTTTTCTTTCTGCATCATTAATCTTTTTTATTTTATCTCTTCTTGATGAGGCAGAAACTGCATTGTTTATTATGTTAGTAGCCATCTCTTTGTTATCTTCTATCCATTCTAGAATTTTAACATAACAAAGCTCGTTCATCATGCTATAAGCCTCATTATTTCCTAGCTTACTTTTTGTTTGGCCTTCAAATATTGGATTACTAATTTTAATTCTAACTATTGCAGTCATTCCTTCTCTTAAATCATCACCTTCAAAATCTTTATCCTTGTCTTTCTCTTTCAAAAGACTAAATTTTTTAGCGCCATCTTTAAAAGCTCTTGTCATCCCAGTTTTAAAACCAGTTTCATGAGTTCCAGACTCCGTAGTTGGTATATTATTCACATAGCTAGCAATATACTCTGTAGTAGAATCAGTAAACTGCATACACACTTCTCCATATAATTGTAACCCATTTATTTCTTTTTCACCTTGAAAAAATATAGGTTCCTTGTGTAGAAGTGTTTTACTTTCATTTAAATAATCAATAAAATCTAATAACCCTCTTTCTGAGTGATATTCCTTTATAACATTTCCTTCTTTTCTATTATCAATAAATACTAATTTTATTCCTTTATTTTGAAACGCCAATTCTTGTAATCTTTCATCTATTAAATCCGAATTAAATTCAAGGGTTGTAAATACCCTCGCATCAGGCATAAACGTAACTTTACTACCCGTATCTTTTGACTGGCCAATCACCTCAAGCTTACTTACTGGTGTACCTGGCATAAGTCTTTTTAACTCCTTATCAAATGAATATTCAAATCTTTGAGAGAAAATTTTTCCCTTTTGTTTTATTTCAACAAGCAACCATTCCGATAATGCATTTACAACCGCTGCTCCAACACCATGAAGTCCACCAGAAGTCTTATAATTTTTATTATTAAATTTTCCTCCAGTGTGGAGTTCTGTAAACACCATTTCTACACCAGATATATTTTTTATAGGGTGTATTCCTGTAGGAATACCCCTACCATTATCAACAATAGTAACACTTTTATCTTCATTTAATATTATTTTAGCTTTATCTCCATAGCCATTAGCTATCTCATCTATAGAGTTATCTAATATCTCCCATATGCAATGATGTAGGCCCTTGCTACCTGTAGACCCTATGTACATGCCTGGTCTTATTCTTACAGGCTCTAGCTTTTCTAGAGAAGTTAAGTCTGTTACATCATATGTTTGAATTTCTTCATTTTCAAAACTCATAAAAATCCTCCAGTAAAATTTTATCACACATTTGCTATTTTATATGTTTATTCACAAAAGGTAAAGAGATTTTAATAAAAAAATAGAACGTTAGTTTCTATTTTTAATAATAACTTTGTAATTTTATATTGTTTTCAACCAACTTTAGCCCTGCTTTCTATAAAAATATTGACCGGCAAAGTTAAACTTTTCTGCCGGACAATACCACAGTTTACTTTGATTTTTGTATCCATTTTATTTGATTGTTTTATTAGTTGCCGGCAATAACGCTGCAGCTACTCTTATTAAACATTTTAAACTTTCATCATCTATCTTCTTTTTAAACCCTAATAAATCAGTGGAATCTTTTGCTAATTCAATGGCTTTTTCTTCTTTAAGGGCATTATCGCTATTTCTGTAGTTAATTTCTACATATTGTACAACTCGTGAAATAATTCTAAGAATTATCTTTGCATTTTCTGGTGTAGAGTCGCTAGAAACTAACGATCCAAGTATTACAGAAGCAAACCCAAAATAATCATCTTTTAGATTGTTATCCTTATCCTTTAATAAATAAGCTAAATACCCAAGTCCCATTACCAAAAGCACTATTAATACATATTGTATAATTATTGTCGCCATCACATACCCCTCCTTATTTGTTTTTATATTACTTATATGCCGCTCAAATAAGAAGTGATACGTTTTTAAGTGAATTGTAATAAAAAAAAGCCTTTCAGCTTTATTTTATGTAAATTGTTCTATTTTTTTACTTAATTAACTTCCTATAACTATATTACTTAAACTGCATATTGTAAAGATAAGAATACACTCCTCCATTACCAATAAGTTCATCATGTGCAAGTTCTGATATATCAAAAAGGTCTGTAACTATTCTTGTAACCCCTTATACTTAAAGTTAGTTTACTATTATCAAAAGTTCAACTTAGCTAAATTATAACATAGCTTTTTTATTCTATGGTTATTTGTTTTACGCCATCTACTTTGAGGCTCTTTTTTAGAAACTAAAGTTTTATTCATTTAATAGTAGCAATACCCATACTTAAACCAAATAAAACAACTGCTATTACTACAATACTAATTATTATCATACTCTTTTTCTTCATTATTTCACCCACTTTAAATACTAAATTAGCTTTGAATATACTCTTCGTAGAATACTAATGTCATTTTACTAATTACCTTGATATATCTATCTCACATTCTCTTTCTCCTAAACTTTCAGCAAATCTTAATAAATAACCATCTGGGTCCATAATTAAAAACTCTTTCTGCCCTAGTAATATATTATTTGCTTTATACCAATTCTCTTGCATCTCTATTTTTATTTTATAGTCATGTTTTTTTATGTTTTCGTATAATTTATCAGCATCATCTACTCCTATTTCAAAATTAACTCCTCTACCAAAAGGGTATGCTAAAATTCCAGTCTCCCAATTTCCATTTATTTCTTCGATCATAATTTGCGAACCATTTAGTGCTATTAAAGCAAATTTATCATCTTTTCTTTGGTATACTAACCTAAATGAAAGAATATTCAAGTAAAAATTCAAACTAATATTTATATTTGAAACAGATATCTCCGGTATTAGTGCATTAAGTTTATCCATAAAATAATACCCCCTTAATTTTCATATACTCATATCTGAAATGCCTTCTCTACAATCCATTCGACACCTTCTAATAAATTATTTGCTACATAGTCTGGATCTATTTGAGACCACTTATCTCTATCTTTCTCTAATGTCTCATTACCAGCTCCAGTTAATACAAGAATTTTTTCCATATTAACTTTTTCTGCGGCCATCATGTCGCTCCACCTATCCCCAATTACAAAACACTTTGATAGATCAAGTCCATATTCGACCTTTGCTTTTAATAACATTCCAACTTCAGGTTTCCTACATTTACAATTTTGTTCTGGTAAATGTGGACATATATATGCTTTCTCAATTCCAAAACCTGTTAACTCATTAATAAAATCTTCTTCTGTAGCTTCTCCAACTGAAATACCCGGTTGATTTGTAAATGCAAATACTCTGATTCCATTTTTCTTTAGGATTTTTATAGCCTTTTGCGTAAATGGATATAAAACAAATTTATCAGGATATGTTATATCAGTATCCCCACCCATTGTTCCATCTCTATCAATAAATACTGCTTGGACCTTTTTTAAGTCAACCATATTAATTACTCCTTATTTTTTTTACTTTCTATTTTCTACATATTAGTAGTGCATGATTGCTAATTCCTAAAATGCTCTTCTCTCTACAACTGCACAGATTATAATAATTCCATGCATCATATTCTTTCTCATTCATTTCATCTACAAGCTTTCCTAGCAATGGGCTTATCCCATCAGTTGCTACATGGTCAATAATTTTAGTGTTAAATTTTGAAACTAGTGATTCCATGTCTGAAGGCGTGGTAAAAAATGCATCTGTCCAAAAACATTCTTTTTCACCTTCTTCTATAGTCCCGCCACTTAAAATCTTATCAACAAAAGCATGATTTAAAAATTTTTTATCTTGCGTCATAATAGAATTAAGTACATAGTGCTTATTTATATATGCAACTGCAAGTATTCCTCCTTTTTTTAATATTCTCAAATTTTCACTAATACACGCTTTTCTATCCTTTTCATTTACAAGATGGTACATTGGTCCTAGACATAATACTACGTCAAAACTTTCAGAATCATATTGCTTTAAATCTATAGCATTAGCAACTTCTGCATGTAGTTTAATAGGTTCACTAACTTTATTGAGCTTTTCTTTAATAACTTCTACATTTCTCGGAGTTATATCAGTAGCTACAACCTCATTCCCCCTCTTTGCATAATAGAAAGAATATACTCCTGTACCCGCGCCTAATTCTATAATATTATCTTGACATTTTATGTATTCATTTAGAATACTTGTTGTTACATTAAACTCTACCTTTCTTGCTTTGTTAGTTGAAACCCTACTTTCTTCGTCATATGTATTATAAAAGTTGACAATATTATTCATAGATATTCCCCCTCATATTACTGGATAGTGTTAACACTATCTATGTTTTATTTCTAATGAATCTAACTAGTTACTTAGCAAATATTATAAAAATACTCTCACCTCAAAGATTTGTATATCTTAGAGACGAGAGTTACTTGTTTGCTCTTCTTAATATCACTTTATTATATAAAAATTATTTTGTTAAATTATACATCTATATACTCATTTTGTAAATATTATTTTCTTTTTTAAATGTATTTACTGATATAACACCCATTACGTTCATAAATCTATCACCTATTTATTACTTTTTTGCCACGCTTTTCTAACATATTTGCCATAATGCATTTTTAGATTTTCAAATGCTTCTAGTACTCCACTTGGTATATCAACATGTACAATATAGTTTTTACCCTTTGGTCCATACCCCTTAGATGTATCATGCAACCTTGGAATTTCACCAAGTAGTAAAGTTATATAATGCTCCATACTCCACATTCCACAAATATTATTATCCTCAAAAACTAATTTACCTTCCTTTATAATTACATGAGCTCTATATGAAGCATACCCTATAAATGTTGTATTACATTCTCTCCACTCTCTTTTGTATGTGGCATCCATTCTTAATTGCATAGATGAATCCTGCATAATTATTACATTCTTAGGTTTAATTCCTTTATCCTTTGCTAGTCTTAAAGAAAACAATGCATTTTCTCCACAATTTGTAGATTGTTTTTCCATAAAAATATCATTTTTAGATATCGAATATTTTTCATATAATAAATCTGAAATCATATCTGCTTCCATACGATTTTGAGTAATAATACTCGGATACCTCTCTGAAATTGCTGTTCTTAAAAGAGATGTGGTATGCCCTTCCCCTCCTACAATCATTAATTGTTTTGCAATACCATTACTAAAAGTTTTGCCAGCAATTTCACAACCATATACAATACTACCCCCAAGAAGAATCAACAAATCCACTTGCTTTATTCCATACTTTTTTATTAAGGCAGCTTTTGACAAATCCTCAATATCTCTTTTTGAAAGAAAATCACCAAGTATATTTAGATTATCCGCAACTTCTTGTAAATCTGTTTTTTCCATTGTCTCCTCCTTTATAAATAATCAGCCCCATAAGATAAGGGTCATTTAACTTTTATATTTTTATTTATCTTCGTTAACAATTTTATGATAAATAATATATGAATATACAGTAGGCACAACTACCATTACTGCCAAAATGATTATGAAAACTATTCCATTAAAAGTTACACCTATAACAGTTAATAGGATATTTAATATTCCTCCTATAACCCATATTGGTCCAGCCATTCTATGAGTTTTCTTCCATACTTCTTCATTTGCTAAAGTCCAAGGAGTTTTTATTCCCACAAAATAGTTAAACTTAAATCTACCCATTACATTTCCTAATAAAATGAATAACAATGAGACCATTATTTGCGTGAAATCTGGTTTATTAATGATAGTTCCTGTGGCTATTAAAAGCGCATATACTTCCATTGCAAGAAAAAACATTATTAATAGATACTTTAAATATTGGTAAGTTGCCTGAAATGCTTCATAATTTTTTCTTTTGGGATCTATATAAGGTAATATAATAAATAATAAATACATTCCTAAATTTATAAATGCTAAACCAAATGCTCCAAAGAATTTACTCCCATAACCATTTATTTGTCCATTTGAATTCCAATGCATAGGTATTCTGCTTGGAAGTAATGGATAAAAATGAACTCCAATTGCAAACCCTACAAATATAAGAAACAAAATTCCCCAATCTTTTTTTAAAACATTACTTATCTTTTTCATTTTCACTTTCCCCCTCATTAAGATGTGTTGTATTAAAAAACCAATTAGTTACTTCTTGGAACACTGTGGTATCAAGAGAATAATAAATGTATTGACCTTTTCGCTCATCTGTTACCAAAAGCGATTGTTTTAAAGCATTAAGATGGTGAGAAATACTAGGTTTTGTCATATTAAAATGTTCTGCTATTTCCCCAGCAGTCAAATCTTTCTCTTTTAATAATAAAATAATTTTTCTCCTGGTTGGATCCGCAAGTGCTTTAAATGGTAAATTGAGAATTGACATATTAATTTCTCCTTATAATTTTCTAATTTCATATAATTAGACATTTAGATAACTATCTAATCTTCTAATTGTATTTTATTCCTTTTTTCTTTAAATGTCCACACTATTTCTTTTTTATAGAATTATATTTTCATATCTACAAAACTATAGCTACAAAAAAATAAAAAAGAAGATTTCTCCTCTTTTTTATCTATATTAATAATTTTACACTAAGCTTTTGGAACAAATTTGAAATTTAGAATCATTCCTATTGCTTACGCGCTTTCATAAACTATTGTTTTGATTGTTCAAATGACACTACATCTGAATTTTCAAAAAAAGTTTCCTTATGATATATAAGTCCTATTCCAATAAGTCTTCCATCAATATCTTCTATAACAAATTCATAACTGCCATAATCCGTTCTACTTGGTTTTGAGACTACTTTAACACCTTTTGATTTAAATTCTTTATAAAGTATATCTACCCCACCAACTGTATCAGATCGGAAGAGCACACGTCTGAAC
>ERZ1463035.161-NODE-161-length-10376-cov-15.657591_pt1 | contig 10376 bp, 11 predicted proteins | sample MGYA00564486_ERZ1463035 | MGnify/ENA primary metagenome ERZ1463035 (study PRJEB39244, sample SAMEA3635149) | Helicobacter pylori | study: EMG produced TPA metagenomics assembly of PRJEB11511 data set (Assembly of a 5300-year-old Helicobacter pylori... | reverse complement strand
AGCCTAAGGCGTTCTCGGCGCAGTACGGTGCGCAGGCTGTGGGTATCGCGTTCAACACTGGCTGCACGGTCGAGGAGGCGCAGGCGTTCTTGGACAACGAGGCCGCACTGTTCCCGCAATCTATCGCATTCCGCCAGACTATCCGCGATGCAGTGGAGCTGACCGGCAGCACGATGGAAGGCCTGTGCCGCGAGCAGACGGAGTTCGGCTGGACTGTGTACCGCCGTGGGTACTACCAAGCGCCGGGCGGTACGTGTTACAGCTTCCGCCAGTATCCGAAGTGGGACCGTGAGACTCGACAGACAATCATGGACTACAAGGACACGCAGATTGCGAACTACTGGAACCAAGGCGAGGCCGGGTTCATGATGACGGTGAGCATGGGTCGTATCGCTCGCTGGATGATTGCCCGCCCTCAGTTCATGGTAACTGAGTTCCTGATCAACAACGTACACGATGCGGTGTACACTGACTGCCGGAATGACACGCAGCGCGAAGTGAACCTTGCGTGCAAGGCGATCCTAGAAGATGCGCCGAAGTACATGAGCGAGCAGCTCGGGTACAGCATCGGCCACATTCCATTCCCTGCGGTTGCAGAGTCTGGGTCCAGTATGTTCAACAAGAAACACTTGCACTGAGGTGCCTATGAGCTACTACATCGACCAAATTAAAATCCACGCTGGCCTGCACATCAAACAGTACGGCCATGCCAAGTTCACAGTGAAGCGTTGGAAGTCTGCTGTGCGCCGTAACCTGACCACCGATAGCTACGGCGACTGGGCAGTGTCGCAGTTCGTACTGGGCCTCGGTCTGGATACACCCGCCCCGCCGCAGGCATGTAGCGCGCCACAAGTACCGTCCCCAGCGCCACGGTACTGACCGCCACGCTGTACTCGCACTACCTAAATTAATTGCACAGGAGTAACACCATGTCTGAAGTACAAACTCTGAACCTCGCCGCCGCCCTCGCTCTGGCCAACGAAGCCTCTGAAACGGCCTCGGTGGACATGAGTGAAGTCAGCAAGGGCGGTGGTGGTGAGCGCCGCGTACTGCCTGAGGGCTTCGCCTTTGCCCGCTTGGTTGAGTACGTCGAGTTCGGTGAGCACATCGCTGAGTTCGAGGGTAAGCCGAAGCCACCAGCCATGAAGTTCCGTATGGGCTTCGCAGTCTGGGGCGACACCGCTGCTATGGTCGATGGCGCCCCGAACCCGGTGAAGCCTGAGGACCGCCCGGATGATCTGTTCCACTACATCCACGAAGGTGTGCAGAAGCCTACGGTGCTGCGTACGTTCGATATGTACCTCGGGAACAACGAGAAGGCCCGCACCAAGCTGGCGTTCGACAAGATGAACTACGACAAGAAGGCTATCAAGTCGTTCGGCCAGATGCTGGGGCAGGCGTTCCTGCTACCCGTAACCCGCAAGAAGATCACCAAGGGCGCGAACGCTGGTAAGTTCCGCAACGACATTAACTGGGCTAACATCATGGCACCCCGTGACCCAGTGACTCAGATGCCGTACCCGGTCCCTGAGATGCCTATGGATCTGCTGCGTTACTTCTTCTTTGACAAACCAACCCCAGAGACTTGGGCATCGTTGGCTATCGAAGGCGAGAACGACAAGGGCGAGTCCAAGGACTTCATCCGCAACGACATCAAGAAGGCTGTGAACTTCGAGGGCAGCGCATTGCACATCATGCTGGGCGGTGTGGCCTCGGCGGCACAGTCCCTGCCAGTGCCTGACCTGTCGAAGCAGCAGCCACCTGCGGTACCTACCGTGGACGTGGCATCTGCCGGTGCGGTGAGTGCGCCAGCTGTCCCGAACCTAACGCCAGCGCCAGTGGACCTGCCGTTTGACGGTGGCACCCCACAAGTGCAACTGCCGTCTGTACCTGCGCTGCCGAGCCTGTAATGCTGCGCCTGCCCGGAGAGGAGTTCTGGGCAGGCAAGTCTGAATTGTTCGAGGGCGCCCAACCCGGGCGCATCCTCTTACTTGATGCAGACGGGCCTGCGTACGTAGCGTCCTGCACAGCCAAGACGTTGGACACCGCGATCAGACGGTTCATTAAGCTGGCGCTGACTCAAATGTTCCTAACGAACAGCGAGCACGGTAAGCTGTATCTGACAGCCAGTGGTTGCGTGAAGGCGTACCGCGACTGCTACCCTACGGTTAAACCGTATCAGGGGAATCGCAGCGGGAAGGCCAAGCCGCCGCTACTGGAACCACTGCGTTGCGCTATAGCACGCATTGCAGCAGAGGGTGGTGCTGGGTTGCCGCCTGAGCTGAGCGTAGAGCTGCACCACTACTGGGAGGCGGATGACGCCATGATCATGGATGCGCATGCACAGGGGACGCTTGGTCTTGTGGAGAGCGCTGACAAGGATCTGAGGCTCACCCCGGGGCCGTACTTGGAGCAGGAGACTGGTGTTATCGACATCATCTCAGACAGGTACGGCTGGATCAGTGAGGCGTATACACCGGCAGGGAAGCTGAAGATCAAGGGGCATGGCACGAAGTTCTTCTTGGCGCAGATGCTAATGGGCGACCGGGCTGACAACGTGGTGGGGCTGTCTAAGCTCGACGGCAAGAACATCGCTGAGCGTGGCACGCTGGACTTCTTGGAGCCGGTACTGGACGAGAATGAGGCCATCGACGCGATCCTGCGGGCTTACATCCGGAATGGTCAGAACGCCTTGGCTGAAGCTGAGTGCCTATGGCTGCGGCGGGATCAGCACGACAGCGCGTACAAGTACTTCATGGAGGCCGACCTAGATCCACGTATCCGGAATTGGCTCACCGAGTTGAACGAGTACCACCTTGAACTGATTGCAATTGAGAAGGAGCGGCGGTATGACGCAGCCAGCGATCTATAAGATCCCACGCAGCCAGCAGCGTACGTTCCTGCTGAAGTTGCATAAGGAGCAGGGCGGCATCTGTCCGCTCTGTAGCAAGCACATCGACCTCACCGAGAAGGGTGCTGCGGTGATGGATCACTGCCACGAGTCAGGGCAAGTGCGGGGTATCCTGCACCGCTCATGCAACGCGGCAGAGGGCAAGGTGGCTAACGCTGCAGGCCGCTGGGGTGCCAAGAGTATGGACTACGACACTGCTGTAGTCCCGTTCCTTGAGCGGCTTGTGGCGTACCTGAAGAAGCCTAAGCACAACCTGATTTACCCTACACATCTGACGCCGGAGGAGGCCCGAGCTAAGGCCAACACCAAGCGTCGTTCCGCAGCGGCAGCCAAGAAGGCAGCCATCGCAGTCAAGAAACTCTGAGGTAACTATGGCACGTATTAAATGCACGTATACCACACCACCCGGCGACAAGCACTGTGCAGGGCAGACGCGGTACGTTGACGTCTTAACTGGGAAGGTTTACGACTTAGCGGGCAGCTCCCAGCAGTGCAACTCCGGTTACTGGCTGGACAGCTCCGGCGTATTCGTGGGCTACCCCGGTGTACTCACCCCTGTTGAATCACTCATCCCAGTAACCAGCAAAGAGGTCCCATTGACAGACTCCAAGTGCCCTATCCGCTCCAAGTTCACTGATTCGGTTATTACACAGGCCTACCGCACGCATGGGGTCAAGGGTGGCGCGGAGTACCTGAGTAATCTGGCGCCTCAATTCACGGAAGTCTCCCGACAGCTGTTCCGCTTCTGGTGCATCGACCTAGGCATCCATGTGCCGAAGTCTAAGCGCGCTACTCAGGTGCAGCCTAAGCGTACGGCATCCCCACGCATCCTGTTGATCGACATCGAGACGGCGCCGATCCTCGGCTACGTCTGGAGCCTGTGGAAGCAGAACGTTGGCTTGAACCAGATCAAGGAGGAGTGGTACATCCTCTCGTACTGCGCGAAGTGGCTGCACGAGCCAGAGATTATGTACCGCGATGTCCGCGAGAACCCGCACAGCGACGAGTCCCTGATGGAACCGCTGTGGAAGTTGCTGGACGAGGCTGACATTATCATCGGGCAGAACGGCAAGGCATTCGATATGCCTAAGATCCAAGCCCGCTTGATCATGGCCGGGCACATGCCGCCACGTCCGTACAAGGTGATCGACACCCTGATCATGGCGAAGCAGCAGTTTCGCTTCACCTCGAACAAGCTGGAGTGGATGACTGGCGAGAGTGCAGGGCTGACCACCTTGAAGAAGAACCAGCACAGCAAGTTCCCCGGCTTCAGCCTGTGGGCTGAGTGTCTGAAGGGCAACCCGGAAGCATGGGACGAGATGAGGGAGTACAACATCCCCGACGTAACGTCGATGGAAGAGCTGTACTTGAAGCTGCGCCCTTGGTACGTAGGGCATCCGAACCTTGCTGCGTACGTCGAGAGCACCGAGGTACTGTGTCCTAAGTGCCTGTCGCCGGACATCAAGCAGCATCCTGAGACACCGTTCACGTTCACCCAGACTGGTAAGTACGAGATGTACCACTGCAACAGCTGCGGCGGATTCAGCCGTGGCCGGTACACACGGAACTCCACACTGAAACGTAAATCACTGCTGAGTAACTGAGGAGGTTGTAATGGCTGAGTACGCAGAGTTTAAGATTGGTGGTGACGGTTACAACCTTATGCAGTTCACCCCAGCGTCGAGCGACATCGCCCGGACCAACTACAGAGGGGTTCAGTGCTTCTACCGCAGCGGTGCGTGGTACGTGCGTAAGGGTGGGGGCGTGCCCCGCACGGTTGTGGGAGGCGCACTGTGGGGTATCCCTGACGCAGCGGTGGCAGCCGGGCCTAACCCCGCCACGGAGTACCCTGATGGGAACCCGAAGTCCCTGCAAGGCGCCAAGAAGTACAGCTTGCGGTACCTACCACTGCCAGCGGCGGTTGAGGTTAACCGTGCGTTGGAGGATGGCGCCAAGAAGTACGGTGCCGCGAACTGGCGCAAGACTGGCGTAACTGCCTCGGTGTACGTCGATGCAGCGCTGCGCCATCTGGCGCAGTGGTACGACGGTGGGCAGAAGAACGCAGCAGACTCTGGGGTGCATAACCTCGGGCACGCTATGGCCTGTCTAGCTATCCTGATCGACGCTGAGTCGTGTGGCAAGCTTATCGACGACCGCCCAGAGCCGTGCCCGGACACTGACGGGGTACTGCTGCGGTGAAGAGGTACATTGCTGTATGTTCTGCCGGTCCAATGAACGACTACCAGTTCTTGGCCCGGTCTGACGAGGAGGCCCTTGCGGCCTTCCGTACGGACTACGAAGAACTCCCGCAGCACTGGGAGTTCACCATCTACGAGTTGCGCGAAGTGGGAGAAGTACATGCTGGAATTTCTTGAGGTTGATCACAGGTGGTACCGCGCTGAGGTGCTGAGCATCTCCGAGTACCGTGAGTACCGTGCCCGCTCCGTGGAGGCAGCCGCTGACATGGCAGCCGAGGAGTTTGGCGAAGACGACATTGGCCGCGTAACCGAGAAGCGCTGAGGACTGTATGACCGACTTGATTGCCATCCAGATGGAACACGAAGACAGCCTGCACGGGGAGGCTGTGAGGGCAGCCACTACCCGGCTCCAGCAGGCGCTGGAGGGCGGTCAGTTGGACAGGGTGCCACGAGCACGGGTCCTGATGCTGCGCATGTTCCAGCAGACTCAGGAGTTTATCCAGCGTGAGATGGACAAGAGTGCGAAGGGGCCAGCGGCACACCTGCGGCATATCCTGCGGGCCTGCCCAGCGGATGTGGCTGCGGCTCTATCGCTCCGCATCGGCCTTATGATGGTGATGCGCGGGAACCGGGTAGGTGTGGTCACAGTGATGGGTACGCTCGGCCAGCAGCTCCTCAAAGAGCTAGAGGTGCGTACCGCTATCAGTTTGAACAGCTCGTACTACGACCGCACACTGGAGTACCTGAAATCTTCTGGGACTATCAGCCCGAGGCATATTGACAAGACCATGCAAGCTGTGGTTAATGCAGTGGTGCCTGAGTCTGCCCGGCTGGAGCTGACCCAATCGGATACAGTCCGGCTGGGCAAGTTCCTGCTGGACCCGCTGGTAGAGGCCGGCCTGCTCACGACTGAGCGGTCTAACTCGAAGTCAGGTACCTCGATCACGATGGTGCCCGCACCGGCTGCCCGGGAGTTCCTGACGAACTCTGAGGTGATCGGCCTGTGGGGCGGCGTAGGCACCTCTGTGTGCCTAGCCCCACCCATCCCTTGGACTTCAGTGTTCGAGGGCGGGTACCACACTGAGAGGACGCGCAAGAGCCACTTGTTCCTGAAGCGGTCCAAGCACCAGACGCGGAAGGCACGGCAGGTACAGCTGCGGGAAGCTACGTTGGCTAAGATGCCACGAGTATTCCAAGCGGCGAACTACTTGCAGTCCATCCCGTACGTTGTAGATGTAGGCACGTTCGAGACGATCAAGCAGGTGTGGGAGTCAGGCGGTGGCGCTCTGGGCGTCCCTACGAAGACGTTCCGAGATAAACCCGAGTTCCCGTACAGCGAGGCATGGGCCAAAGCTGAGGCGACTCCAGAAGAGCTAGAGGTGTTCCATGCGTGGAAGCGACGAGTACACAGATGGCATACAGCGGCAACTAAGCACCGGGCTGCACAGCGCGACTTTGGAGCGCTCTATCGAGTGGTATCGAAGCATGCTGGCCAGCAGTGCTGGTTCCCTATGCACGTCGATTCCCGTGGACGGTTCTATTATTGGGGCGCCCCAAATCCCCAAGGTACCGATATGGCCAAAGCCTGCCTCCGGTTCGCTCGGAAGAAGCCGCTTGGGAAGCGTGGTCTGTACTGGCTTAAGGTCCAAATTGCTAACTGCTACGGGTTTGACTCGGAGCACTTCGACACGCGTGCCAGATGGACCGACGATAGACTGGATGATCTACGACGAACTGTCGATGACCCCATCAACAGCGAACTCTTGGATGATGCCGATTCTCCGCTCTGCCTTCTCGCTGCTGCCCGCGAGTTACTGGCGGCCCTCGCCACCGGCAATCCGGAGTCGTTTGAGTCAGGTATTATCGTCCACATGGACGCGACGTGCTCTGGTCTCCAGCACTTCTCTGCAATCCTCCGCGATCCTGTGGGCGGCGCCTTTGTCAATCTCGTCAATCCCGGGGCCACTAAGGCGGACATCTATCAGCGAGTTCTGGACCTCTCACTTGTTCAACTGGCTAAGGATGCCTCTCACCTTTGCGTGGACCCAGAGCGCAGGGCTTACGCTGAACTGTGGCTCCAGTACATCGAGGCAGGAGCAGGGCGTAAGCTAGCCAAGGGGCCGTGCATGACGTTGGTGTACGGTACGACCTTCCGGGGTATCGTGGATCACTGTCTGGACTGGCTGGAGGATAACGAGCAGGCTGTACCTGAGGGAGTCCCTGCAAGCGCGCTGGCTGCGCATATGACACGGACCTTACTGGATGCTATCCGTTTGACAGTACCGGCTGCTGTGGCGGCTATGGAGTGGTTACAGGCCCTAGTGCGCCGTGTCGGTAAGGACGGCGTGATCTACTGGGAGACGCCACTGGGTATGCAGGTGTTCCAGCAGTACCCGATTATGAACGATACCCGGGTACGACTGCGCAGCCTAGCTGCTGAGTACGTGATCGTGAAGGAGGCCACGGACTCGCTGGACATCCGTAAGAGCGCGAACGGTATCAGCCCTAACTTTGTACACGGGTGTGACTCAGCGCACCTTGGAGGCACTGCAAACCGCATGGAGGCGGATGCGCTGGATATGGCAGGTATCCACGATAGTGCAGGGACACATGCCTGCGATGTGGATGCAATGCAGATGCACCTGCGCGATGAGTTCGTGGACATGTACGAGCGTGCTGACTGGCTCAAGGAACTACGGGACCATCTAGGCTTGCTGGATGTGCCTTTACTGGAACGTGGGACATTGGACTTACAGGAGGTTAAGTCCTCTTGGGCATTCTTCTGCTAATGTCACACTTAGCGGTAAAGCAAAGCGGAGGCGGTACAAGAGAGCTTCTATAAGAGATACTTATAAGAGTCTCTATTAGTATGCTTATTAGTTATACTTAATAGGCTATTACTAGAGACACTCCTTAATGTCACACTTAGCGGTAGAGGTTAACAATGGCAGGTTTAAAACGTGGCGGCAGACCAGATCCCGCTAATGTCACACTTAGCGGTAGATCAGACAAGGGTACGGCCCACACTGTCTACTTCACGCCAGAGCAGATCGCATGGCTTGAGAATACGTGGCCCGAACCCCTGATCACGCCTGACACGACGATGGAGACAATCCAGAACGTAGCAGGCAAGCGCGAGCTGATTCAGGCTATGAAGGCCCGTGTACGGCGTATGGCGACGGTGCAGCTATGAACATCGTACTCAATGGCGCTGCTGGCGAGTTGGCCCGTGTGGCTGTACTCGCACTACCTGCAGTTCTGGAATTCCCGGAACTGCGTCAATCCGAAGATTACCGGGAGGATGTACACCGGGTAGTCACAAGCCTGTCTGAGTTTGACAGGTTCGAGATAGTCACCACCATTGACCAGAGGGTCGTGGGTGGGGCTGTGATCGTGCTGGACGACGATCAACACGTCGGCCCATGCCTGAGCCTGCAATGGGCGTACGTACTCCCTGAGTACCGTAACGCCAGCTTGGGGCGCGCCTACATCAGTGAGCTGCTACGGCAGGCTAGCTGGGCCGGTATCAAGAACGTGTGCTACACCCACCGCATTGGCGTTGGGCGGTACACTCTTACATATCGAGAGGTGCGGCATGGGAAAGAAGATAAAAGGACTCGTCGGCAAGGTCAAGAAGTTTACGGAGAAGTGGGACCCGCTGGGTGCGGGTACGCTTAACCAGTTCGTAGACCCGATGGCTGACCAATGGTTGGGCACGGACTTTACAGGAGCGAAGGCTACACAGGCTGGGATCGACGCAGACAACGCGGCACGAGAACAGCAGGCCCAGACCTTTGCTCAGAACATGAGCGTGGATCTTACCAGCGAGAACGTAGCGAACGTGGACCTCGGTGGTACCGCAGACGCAGCAAGCACGGGGAACCGGCGCAAGAAGCGCCAAGGGACCACGAGTGCGTCTAGCTCCCTCGGCATCAATTACTGAGGAGAGTCTATGAAGCCGCTAACTGCCGCAGCGCGGTGGGAACAGCTGCGTGACACGGCCAGCATCAAACGGGCAGAAGAATTTGCCAAGATGACGCTGCCGTACATCATGCGTGATCCACTGCAAGGCGAGCACGCTGACATCGAACACGACTTCCAGTCTATCGGTGCTGTGCTCACGAACAACCTGAGCGCTAAGCTCGTACAAGCCCTGTTCCCCACCGGCATTCCGTTCTTCCGATCCGAGTTGACCGACGCCATTAAGCATGCGGCAGCTGGCGAAGATGTGGATGATGGTGAGGTAGCAGCGGCTCTGGCTCAACTGGACAGGAAGGCTACCCAGCGCCTGTTCATGAACGCCTCGCTCTCCAAGCTGACCCGCGTGGTCAAGCTGCTGATCATCACTGGCAACGCCTTGGTGTACCGCAACAGCGCTGAGGCAACCCTCGTGTGCTGGAGCATGCAGAGCTACAGTGTTCGCCGCGATCCTACGGGGAAGTGGCAGGAGATTGTGCTCAAGCAGAAGTTCAAGGCTGGTGATCTGGATCAGGACTACATCGACTCACTTCGGGCGGCTGGCAAGAACATCCGTCCGGAGACTCAAGTGGACCTGTACACGTACCTGCGGCGCCATAAGGGCACCGTGTACGAGACATGCACCTCTGAGCATGAGATTGACGGCGTACCTGTAGGCAACAAAGGCTCGTGGCCTGAGCATCTGTTCCCGTACATCTGCCCTACATGGAACCTCGCTGATGGCGAGCACTATGGCCGGGGTCATGTCGAGGACCACATTGGCGACTTCGCTAAGCTGTCCTTGCTCTCTGAGCGTCTGGGGCTGTACGAGCTGGAGTCGCTGGACATCCTGAACGTTGTGAACGAGCAGGCTGGTGCCGTAGTCGATGACTACCAAGATGCAGAGACAGGCGACTATGTTCCGGGTGGCGTGAATGCCGTCACCGCGTACGAGCGTGGCGACTACAATAAGATCAACGCAGTGAACCAGTCGCTGTCTGCGGTTATCTCTCGACTCAGTATGGCGTTCATGTACACCGGGAACACCCGGAATGCTGAGCGTGTAACTGCGGAGGAGATCCGGCAGACGGCTAGTGAGGCCGAGGCTACTCTGGGCGGCGTGTACTCGCTGCTCGCTGAGGGCTTCCAAGGTCCGCTGGCGTACGTGTGCTTGTCAGAGGTATCGGTGCAGCTGCTACAGGGCCTGATCGACAAGTCACACAAACCAACTATTCAGACAGGCATCCCTGCCCTGTCCCGCAGCATGGCGGTGCAGAACCTCATCAACGCTGGTCAAGTGATTGCCGGAC
>ERZ1463035.160-NODE-160-length-10463-cov-13.647771_pt1 | contig 10463 bp, 9 predicted proteins | sample MGYA00564486_ERZ1463035 | MGnify/ENA primary metagenome ERZ1463035 (study PRJEB39244, sample SAMEA3635149) | Helicobacter pylori | study: EMG produced TPA metagenomics assembly of PRJEB11511 data set (Assembly of a 5300-year-old Helicobacter pylori... | reverse complement strand
GTCATCATAAAAAGGTTGAAATTAAAAAATGCGACAACTATGTTGACAAATTCCGTTTGTAAGAAGTACGATACATTGTATTATTTTTGTCTAGTTTCATCTTTAAAGAAGAAATTATTTTATTAACATAAATTTCATTAGCCATATTTTACTCCTCTAGTTTATTTTTAATTTAAAAACCATTTTTGTTATTAACTTTTAGATTAACATATACACTCCACAAGCGAAAGACACCGAAGAAAAAAATAAAAAGGTTTTAGAAAGTCTCTACGGAAACAATATGATAGATTATATCTATGGGCATATGGTAAATGTAAGCACTAAATATTTGCAAGATTACATTGGTTTCTTCACTTACATTAGGAATTGGAGAGTAACCAATGATAATTATACATCATCTATGAAAGATACCGAACAGATTTTAAAAACATAGTAGTCCTCTACATAATCACTTAGTATATATTTTATAGTAATTCTGTTAACTATTTTTATATCTGCTACCCTGCCATACCAAAAAAAGCTTTAATTAGACACAACTTTTTAATTTTGTGTCTAATTAAAGGGGTATAGTTCAGTTTATACAATCAGAAACTTTGATTTTTTATGTAGAATTTATTGTAATTACACAAATATTTTAATTTACAATAACTAGATATTATTGTTTATATGTATTGTTAAAAAATTAAAAATTATTTAATTCAATTTTCTTGATTTATAGAGAACTGTAATTTTTCATTAACCTTTTGACAATTCATAATTTCCTTGTTCATTATAAGTTTCTTTCCACTCTTTGTTAGCATAGGGTGCAAACTCAGTTGCAACCTTAGTAATCTTTTCATGAAAATCATTATCATTAAGCATAGCTTCACCAGCTGCATCTGTTGGTTTAGCACCAACCTTTTCGCATATGTTTTTTATTACATTAGGATTATCTATCATCATACATGGTCTTAACATATTTTTGTTATATGGCTGAATATGTCTTAATTCCTTAAAGAAAGGGTTCCTAAAAGCATCAATTAATGGTCTTCCCTTTAAATTAACTGTCGAGAAATGTGCAAATACACATGGTTCTACATCCTCTTTTGAATTAACATGGAAGAAATATTTACCAGCAATACATCCACCTATTTGAGGAGCATCATTAAAGAAATCAATTGTAAAGTATGGTTTTGTAGTTCTTATTTCATTGGCTCTTCTTCCAAGTCTTATTCTCTGCTCTGGTGTAAGCATCATACCAAACTGTGGATGTGCACTTATCGGCATAAATAAGAAATACCAACTTAATTTTGAACCTTTTTCAATTAGCATATCAGTAAATTCATCAGATAATACATCTTCAATATTAGTTCTTGTAACACATGTTGAAACTCCGAATAAAATTCCTCTTTCTTTAAGTAGATCCATTGCATGCATAACTTTTTCATAAGTACCTAATCCTCTTCTTGCTTCTGTATCTTTTTTTAATCCTTCAATTGATAGCATTGCGACTACATTTCCACATTTTTTCAACCTATCAGCAATTTTATCAGTTATAAGAATACCACTAGTAAATGGTGAGAACATCATGTCATCATATTTCTCATAAATATCTAATAAATAATCATTGTAGAAAGGTTCTCCACCAAGCACTATTATCCAGTATATTCCTAAATCTCTTGCCTCTTTAATTAATCTCTCGACTTCTTCTGGTGGAATATCAGCATCTTTACTATAATTAGCTGCATAACATCCAACACAGTGCAAAGGGCATCTCATAGATGGACTAATTAACATAACAAATGGTATCTTTGTATCTTCGTCAGTCAAGTACTTTTGACGTTTAGTCTCAGCATACCAATTTGCATTCACAAAGAAATTAATAACCATTTTTTTAAGGCACTTTGTATCGGTAGTAGTTAATATATTTTGTATGTAATCATATGTAGTTGGATTGTTTTTATAATAACTATAAACAAACTCTATTTGTTTTAATTGATCTTCATCCTTTATTAGTTTTCTTATAGCATCAAAAATTTTGTCAACATTTCTTTCTGGATTTTTTTCAAGATAAGCAATCATAATTTTCATAATTTTAGATTTTACGTCTTTTTCTAAAAAATTCATAGTACTCATATTAATTCCTCCAATTAAAAAAATTTATTTTTATAAATTATATTACTATTTAAAAAGATAATAATATAAATCAATTATCATATTTTTTTGCATGTTTTTTAATATTCAATCACACAAATATTATTTGTAATTATATATTTTTCTTTCTTTTTAGTTTTATTTATAGGTATGTTGTAACATTATTAAGTTATTAAGTTATACTAGAAATTGTACTTATACAATACGAACTCTTTGTAATCATTATAACAATTTTACATTATTTTGTCAATAAACCCATTTTTTTAATGTATTATGCAGCTGTAATTATATTTTTGTGTGTTTTGCTCTGTTTTGCTCTGTTTTTGTCTATTCTATTGGCATATTGTAATTATTTGTCATTTTTCAAACTTGCTACTTGTTAACTTATTTGCAAACCTTTTATATATTAATTTATATTAAAACGCAAAAAAAGAAAATATACCTTGTAAATGTCTTTCATAGCGATTCACGAGATATTTATTATAAACTAATTGTCTCCCATAAGGACATACATATAAGTAACAACAGTAATTACACTTCATAGTGCTTCCTTCCTATCAAATTACTTGGCCAATATGGCACTCATTACATAATATGATTTATGGATAGGGATGCTACACTTCACTCAACATTTTTACATAATTTCTTACCATTCAGACATCAGCAAGCTCGCCTTCGCCTCACAAAGACCCACGTGGGTCATGAACAATTATTTTGTTTTATTGGATTATGGAGTTTTTAGCAACATAGCTTATCCGTTTCACTTCCAAACTAAGTAAGGTGCCAGACCCCGTGGCTATCAAGCTAGTAGAACCAATTAATGTAATTGGGATTCACTAGTTTTTTTATTTATTTATAAAAAAACAAGCTAATTATTACATATATAGTATTATTTTGTATTGTTGATATTTAGTTTTCTGTTTACAACATTCATTACAGACGTTAAATGTTCCAATGCTTTATATCAACGTTTATTATTCCTCCTTGTGCATAAAAAAAAATGTTTTTGCTGTCTTCCTTAGGATAAATCCTAGAGGAAAAAGTTTCTTCACCTTTATTTATGAATATTTCAAGAGATGACTTATCCATGAATAAACGAATCCTTAATTTTTTACAATTCTCTATTTTGCATTTTCTCACGCCTATTTTACTTAATCCGCTTTCATATCTGTCCAATATTATTTTTTCTTCTTTTGTATTATAATATAAAAGTGTTTTCTCATTTTCGCCCTCATCGCATCTAAGCTTAATCCCAAATTCCAATACATTTTCCCATGAGAAATCACAAACCAACTCAAAACAGTCCCCATAAATACCATTTAATTTAATCTGTTCATTATTTATTATCACATTTTCATATGTAGTCTCATTATTTCTAAGTAATTTCATTTCTTCTACTGGGTTTTGATAGATTTTATTATTTTCAAGATGCAATTGTCTAACAATTGTTAGACAATGAAGCCAATTGTTCTTTACCGTAGGGCTATCCTCTTCTTCTGGAATACCCATCCAACCAACTAAGAGTAACCGTCCTTTTTCATCTCTCGAAACTTGAGGCGCATAAAATTCAAAACCTCTATCTAGCTCAATAAAATCACCATAAGCTAATTTTCCCGTCTTATAATCTAATTTACCAACCAAATATCCACATTGATATCTGTTATTATATAAATCTCCTTTAGGCTCTACCCCCTGAGGACAAAATAATAATATATCTTTTCCGTCTAAATTAAATAAATTTGGACACTCCCACATATATCCTAGATAATTCAATCTCTTTGTGTTTGCACCAGCAATTTCTCCAATTTTATTCCAAGTTAATAAATCTTCTGAACTATATAAAAGTACTACGCCTTCTTCTTTTTCTGTTTGGGCTCCAATTGACATATACCATAATCCATCATGTTTCCAAACTTTAGGATCCCTAAAATGCGATGTATAACCAGTTGGTGCATTACTTATAACAGGGTTATTTTTATATTTAACAAAGTTTTCCCCATCACTGCTTTGTGCAATACACTGATAAGTTTCCCTTTTACCTGATTGATTTTTTACATTTCCCGTATAAATTAAAGTGAATTCATCATTATTATTTACAGCCGATCCAGAATAACATCCATGAGTTTCATACCATTCACTTGGACAAAGTGCAGTTGATAGCATACTCCAATGAACTAAATCCGAACTTTTTACATGAGCCCAACATACCTTTTTGTCTTTAGGATATAAAGGGTTAAACTGATAAAACAGATGGTATTCACTATTAACTTGAATAAATCCATTAGGATCATTCATAAAACCTGTTTCTGGCATTAAATGATATTTTAACCTATAATAATCGTTATTTTTAATCATAAAATCACAACCATTTCAAATTTTATTTTTTCTATTTTCAATCTTGAAAAAGAGAGTGATTCCCTCTCTTTTTTAATTAATTTCAACTAACAATAATTCTTCCCCTTGTTTAATTTTACCAGACTTTAATGGCTTAATAAACTTCATAACATCAGAATTTGTAATGACGAGTATTGTTACAGGTGATTTCGCTTTTTCCTTAACTAAATCTAAATCAAATTCTATTAATTTTTGTCCCTTCTTAATTATATCGCCAGTACTAATAAATGACTTAAAGCCCTCACCATTCATTTTCACTGTATCTATTCCTATATGAATCAGAATTTCCATTCCATCACTTGTTTTAATTGCTATTGCATGTTTTGTATCAAATAAGCATACTACAGTTCCGTCTGCTGGTGAAACTACTATTCCATCCAAAGGATTCACCGCTATTCCTTTTCCCAATAATTCATCAGAAAAAGTTTTGTCTGGGACATCTTTAAGTAATATAATATTCCCATTTACAGGTGATACTAATTTTAAAATAGTATTTGCATCGGCTTCATTATAAAGTAAAACATCTTCATTACTCTTATCATTATTATCTTCTTCTATTTCTTCCTCTATTTCTTCTTTTGCCTCTTTTTCTTCTTTTGCCTCTTTTTCTTCTCTTATCCCAAGTACAGAAGTAACTGCAAAGGCCGTTGCAAAAGCTATAACCATTCCAATTATATAATTCATTATAGATGATGGTGGTACAATTGATGTACCTGGTATTCCACTTACACCCATGCCTGTCATTGCTACTTTAGTAAATACTACATAACCTCCACCTACAGCACCACCTATAGCTGCTGCAACGAATGGCCTTCTGTATCTCAAATTTACTCCAAAAATTGCTGGTTCAGTTATACCAAGTACAGCTGATAATGATGCTGGACCTGCTATTGACTTCATTTTTGCATTTTTAGTGATAAAATATACTGCAAAAGCAGCTCCACCTTGTGCAACGTTTGCCATTGACCAAATTGGTAATAAGAAGTCCTTATGAATACTTGGGTTAGCAAGTAATCCTGCCTCAACAGCTTGAAAACTTTGATGAATACCTGTAATAACTATTAATGAATAAAATCCTCCAAATAATATACCAGCAAAAACACCCGCTGTATTATATAGCGTTACTAAAGCAAATGATAGTCCATCACCTAGAAATCTCCCTGCTGGTCCTATGATGAAAAATGTAAAGAATCCTGTAATCAATACTGTTAAGAATGGTGTTAGTAAAATATCTAATATATCTGGAACTATTTTTCTTAAGCCTCTTTCTATATATCCCATAACCCAAACAGCAATTAATATTGGAAGCACTTGGCCTTGATACCCAACCATACTTACATGAAGTCCGTAAAAGTCCATTGAATTTTTAATTCCAGTTCCTAACGTCCAAGCATTTTGAAGGTCTGGATGTATCATTATGCCTGCTAATGTTACCGCTAGAAAAGGATTAGTTCCAAATTGTTTAGCCGCACTAAATGCAATTAAAACAGGTAAAAACACAAAAGCTGCATTTGAAAACATATTTAATAATATATACATTCCACTTTTTGAATCAATCAAATGGAAATTTTGAAGCATTCCTAAAATTCCCATTAAAAGCCCACTAGCAACTATTGCTGGTATTATTGGAAGAAAAATATTCGATAACATTCTTGCAAATCTCTCAAAAGGATTCATATTTTTCATTGCAGCTCTTTTATTATCACTTAAACTCGCCACTCCTATTTTAGTTCCTTCAATAAAAGAAGCATATACTTTGTTTACTGTTCCTTGACCAATAATAATTTGTAACTGACCTCCACTGTTAAATACTCCTTTAACCGCATCCATTTTTTCTATTTTTTTTATGTTTGCCTTTTTATCGTCATTTAAAACCAATCTCAATCTTGTAGCACAATGCGCTGCACTAGCAACATTGCTTTCTCCACCCAAATACGTTAAAATTTCTTTAGCTATTTTGTTATAATCCATTTTTACCCCTCCTATATTTTTATCTACACAAACCTGATTATTGCATTATCTTGTGCCATTAAGTAGCCGTTACTAATTCAAATAAAAAAAGCCTAAATTGGATTAATACACTTAATGTATAATCTACAACTTAGGTTTTGCCTGGATAACCAGTAACAATCCTGATATTAAATTTTTAGTATCTTAAATAAATCCCTACTCTATTTCCTTATATATATTAATAAATGTATAAACCTATAATCTTTCAGATGATACCTTATAAGTTATACTAGAAATAACTCGCTGAATATGAAGACTTAAATAAACTATTTCTCCATTATTTATTGTGTAGCCATAATTTTTTTCAATAAAAATTTTTATCTTTAATGCACAACTATATGGTTTATAATAATTTATTTTTACCATTTTTAAAAATTCATTACTATCTTCTGGTAACTTTTTATCTGAAATTACCCTTTGTGAAAAATACTTCAAGTGCGTGATAAGTCTATCATAAGAAATATCATTTTCATCAAATTCTACATTAAAAAAATATTTTATAATATTTAATATTTCTTGAACAATTGAAATACCATTTATTGTATTATCCATACTTTGGTTAAGAGCCGCATCTACCAAATGTAGAGCAATATAACCGGCTTCATCTAAATCCATTTTAATTCCTACTTCATGTTCAATACAATCTATTGCCCATAAACCCACTTCGTACTCTCTTTTATGTATCCTTTGTATTTCCCAAAGTAATTGATTCTTTAACTTAATACCTTCTTTATATCGTTTAATAGCAAAATCAATATGATCTGTTAATGCAATATAAATATGATCATCAAATTGTGTATTTAATTTTTCTTTCCCATAGCTTATAATTGTCTCTGATAATTTTATGTACTCCATAGGGATTTCATTTATCAATTTTAGAAACTTCTCATTTTCAATTTTATTTTCCAAAATAAATACTTTTTCAATTTTCAAACCATCGACCATATCTCCATTTCTCTTTTGAAAAGCAATTCCTCTGCCCATAATTACTTTTTCACGCTTAGATTTTTCATCAATAGTCGTAACAACATTGTTATTTAATATTCTTTTTATTATCATAGTATTCACCCCAATTGTTTTCATATAATTAATGGGCAATCATGTTAAATTATATATAATATAAAAAAACCTAGACTAAGACAAATTTTACAATAATCTTAATTTAGGTTTTGCCTGCTAATCAGTAACAATCCTTTTATTCAGTTTATAAAACGATGATAACATTTTCATTGTTGTATGTCAACATATTATATGAATTTTTATCCACGAAAAACTCACTTTGAATATTTTAGAAATATGGCATATCCTTATGCTGGTGCGACCGTTAATATTGATATTACTTATTTATTTAATGTGATTATGGGAAAAAAGCTGCCTTTTTTTTAACAATGCTTTATATAGCAGCAAATGCGGCAAATAAAATACCTGAATTTAGAAGAAGGATTGATGGCGATGGTATAATCGAATATTCAAATTGTAATACATCTCATACTGTCGCTTTAGAAGATGGAACTTATTGTTATTGTGAACTGAATTCTTGTATGAATTATAAAAATTTTTTAGGATATGCGCAAGAGAGACAAAGTTTGTCTAAAACAAAAGGTATTACAGATGATGTTAATAAAGTAGATTCATTGTTTTTTGTATCATGCTTACCATGGATTACTTATACTGCGATTATACAGCCTGTACCCAGCCCATCTGACTGTAATCCACGTATTACGTTTGGGCGTTATTTTAAACAAAATGATAAAGTATTAATGCCCACAACTATATTAGTAAATCATGCACTGGTAGATGGAATACACATTGCAAAATTTTATAAAAATTTTGACGAGATTAGGTCTCAGTTAATAATTAGTTTATAACATAGGCATAAATACAGTTAATTTCACTTTGAGGATATTCTCCATTGTTTAATAAAAGAAAAAGTCATCTAGACTGCAGATGACTTTTTCTTTTAGTTCAAAATACATTTTTTTATCAAACAGATGTAAGAACACCCCCATCTTCTATAAGTGGGGTATAAATTGCATTTCTTAGCGTTAGCTAAGACGGAACTAACCCTTTTCTAAACCTATATGGTGTAAGTAATTGTACTTTAGGCACTTTTTTAATTTCTTTTAAAGCTACATAGGCTCCATTATTTTGAGTTCCTTTTACTGTGTAAATTATATTTTCATATTTAACTAAATCTCCTGGTTGATAAAAATACCTTTTAGTTCTTATTCTCCTTTGTCCCTTAGATATCTTTTCTCCTCTATACGTTCTTAAATCTTCTGAATTTAAGTTTTTGTTACGAGTTCTACGACCATTAAAGAGTTCAACACCACTTACTTTCTTACCTGTCCTTGTGTCTATAATTTTAGAATCATAGAACTTTTCAAGAGACCGATTGTTCCTTTTAATTTGTTCGTAAATTAGAAGTTCTACCCTGCTTTGAACATTACCTCCCGCTATACAGAAAGCGTCATTATAGTGGGTTTTATCCAGTTTTAAAGCTATTCTTTTTAACTTTGTGTCATAACCATAAGTATGTTTATAACCGAAGGTATTTACAAGTCGCCATCTTACCGTTGACATAAATGTTGCATCTTTAAAACTTTTCACCTTTGGTTCCCAACCCCATAAAAACCCATTTTCTTTATGATTTTTAGAAATATGACAATTGGTACATAAAGTAAGTAAATTACCAGGGCGGTCTGTTCTATCTTTTTTCCAAAAAGCTAAATGATGAACTTGTAAAATGATATTTTTATCTTTATTTTTACAATTTGGGTTTTGGCACTTATGACCATCTCTATGAAGTACATATTCTCTTAAATTAAAGAAGTTATTTTGTTCTCCATTTTGATATTCTTCACCACTAATGTTTGGATTTTTAAGTAGGTGAGTGTCAAAATTAGCAACTTCAATAATTATATTTGATATAGGAACTATCTTCTTTAATTTATCTATAAATCTTATGTGGCTATCATATTTATGTTGTACAGAAGGTGCTAACCAACCAGTAGAACGCTTCCTATTGTCAAAGCGTGGCTTTCTATAGCGGAGTCTATTTCTTCTTATTATACGGTACATTCTTTTTTCTTTAAGGCGTTCTGACATACCTTTAAGAAGCTTTACTTCACCTGATATGAGTTCCTTATTATTAGTAAGTACAGAATATCCAATATTTAAATAGCCACTATCAATACCTAATGTAGCTAATTTAACAAATTCAGTTGAACTATAAAGTAATTGAATTGTAAAAGGTTTAGAATTAACCACTTTTGCCTTATTTTCTTTAAGCAAAACTCTTACTTTAGCATACCTATTAGTAGGCATAAGTGGTTTTCCATTTAAATTAATAACATATACCATCAGTATGCCTCCTCTTTAATAATAAATAATCCAATTAAGGATAAAACACTACCTTACGGTAGGTAAGCCCACATCGTCAATGTTATACAAAGTTTTGTAGTAGCAACACTTTTCCTTCCTCTTAGAAATGTTTAATCACTACCCTTAGAGCTTAGGACTTGTGGAGTATCCCAAGGTAACTATATATATTTTTGTATAACGTAGTGCTAACTGATTGTTGCACTTAGACTATTCAACCAAGCTTATAAGATTACTATAATCTACAAGCCTCCACTTCAAGAGCTTACGCTCTAAGTGGTAGGTAGTTGACATTGTATGCTTATAAATTGTAATACCTATAATTCAACATACGCACCACTTATAGAAGTGGGCGATTGTAAACCGCAAAAGCGGTCCAGTTCTCATTGAACTAAGAACCGTAAGAGACAATATCCTTGTAACATAGAGCTTGTTTAGTATTCTAAACAAGCTAATTTTTACAATAAGCTACAAGTATAATTATTTCATAAGTAGCTCATAATTAATGCACCCCTATCACGTAAGTGCCTTCACTGCGTAGCAAC
>ERZ1463035.159-NODE-159-length-10482-cov-13.013714_pt1 | contig 10482 bp, 10 predicted proteins | sample MGYA00564486_ERZ1463035 | MGnify/ENA primary metagenome ERZ1463035 (study PRJEB39244, sample SAMEA3635149) | Helicobacter pylori | study: EMG produced TPA metagenomics assembly of PRJEB11511 data set (Assembly of a 5300-year-old Helicobacter pylori... | reverse complement strand
CACTTGAAGAAGATTAAGGAATCTGTATCGAAGGAGGGTTAAATTATGTTAGAGGTTTCAATATTTTATATAAGAATAATATTCTAATGCAACTTATTATAATATAGCTGCATTTACTGTAAATTACTTGGAACACATAATCATGCTTACCATTGTTTATTTTGTAAGCATGATTTCTATTATCTTTTTTTCTTTTGATGTCATATAATGTTCTTTTTTTACAGCAATAGATATATAAAAATTTATAGCAGGAACTAAAGATATTGTTTTTATTGATATCATATTTTCTACTGCCATATTAATCATTATCCCTATACCAATTCCAGAAGCTATTAGCGACTTTGCAGTTTGTATTTCAGCTGTATAATAGAAATTCTTCGTTGAAATACCATTCTTTAAACAAAGATCTTTTAATATTTTATTATGAATATATGAATCACCTAAGACTATAAAACGCTCATCTTTAAGCTCATTAAAGTTGATTTTATGTTTATTTGAAAGTAGATGATTATTACTCGTACAAACCATAAATTGGTCTTTTTTTAAAATAGTGGTATTGAGATCATTATTATTAATAGGTGTACTTGAACCTATTAATGCAATATCAACTTCACCAGTGGCTAATAAATCTTTCATCACGGTGGAACCTGTCTCAACCAGTTCAATATATTCCAAAAGACCATTTGCATCTAATTCTTTCATAAATGATGGCAAAAAATAAGCACCTATAATTGGAGGAACACCTAATTTTATTTTTGCACCACCTAATCTTGATATTTCAAGTTTTGCTTCTCTTATTTCATGTAGTGCATTATGTGCTCGTTTCTCAAAAATTTCTCCAGCTTCAGTTAATGAAAGTTGTGCTTTAGAATGATTCCTAATTATAAGTTTTTCTCCTAGTTCTTTTTCCATCTTATTTAGTGACATTGTTATTGAAGGCTGAGAAACAAAAAGCATTTCTGCAGTTTTTGTAAAACTCTTATTTTGACATAAATAATAAAAATATTCTAAATCTCTTATGTTCATATATCACAGCTCCTAGAAAATTGAGATAATGTAAAGTTTTTTACACTATTTTTTAAATTTACCTTTTTAATATCAAAGGAGTCATTGTTTTTTGAATAAAAAACAATAACCCCCTTTTTTTGATTTAATTATGAAGTTATTTCATCTATATTATATAGCTCTATTTCTTGTTTTTCAATTAAATGTTGCTGTATAAATGATGATTTTTTCCCGTGTATAAAATAGTACAAAAAGATAGACAAAAACACAATAGTAGCGAGTGTCATATACATTCCACGAAAACCAACCATAGGTACTATAGTTCCTATTAATAAAGGGCCAACACCTATTCCTGCATCCATCATTATAAAAAAAGTTGAAGTAGCAAGTCCTACTCTATGTTTAGGCGATACTTTTACCGCAATGGCCTGGGTACATGTATAGACAGTTCCATAACCAAGACCTATTAATGCTCCTGCTAACAAAAAACTGAAACCATTACTAGCTTGACTAATTAATCCTAAACCCAAAACAAATAATATTAGTGAAGGATACATTACAGTATTATCCCCTTTACCATCTAGAAGCTCACCAGTAAGTGGTCTTGAAATGAGACAAACTGCAGAGTATACAAGGAAAAAGAAACTCGCGGCTTGTGTTAAGTTAATTTCAAGTGCATATGAATTAATATAAGATAGAATTCCTGAGTAAGCTATACCCATAATAAATGCAACAATTGAAATAGGAATAGCTTTTTTCTCAAAGAAATCATGCAATTTAAATTCTTTCATACCTTCAATCTGCTTCTTTGTTAATTTTGCTTCAGGAATATTTGCAAATAAAATAACAACGATACTGATTAATGAAAAAGCAGTACAAGCAACAAATATTGAATCAAACTTTGCATGTTGAGTAATATAAAGTCCTAAGAAAGGTCCAATTGCCGATGCAAGCGTTATACTTAATGAATAGTAACTTGTTCCTTCTCCACGACGTTCACTAGGCATAATATCCATTATAGCTGTTGCCATTGCTGTAGCTGCAATACCAAAAACTGCTCCATGTACAAAACGAACAACTAATAATAAGTTCAAATTATCTGCTGTAAAATATGATATAGACGCGATTAAAAATAAAATGAGGCCTGTGAGCATTAATTTCCTACGTCCAATTATTTCAATATATTTTCCTACTAGAATACGTGAAAAAAGTGCACCAATGACGAACATGCTAGAAGCAAGTCCAGCTTGGCTTTGCGATGCACTAAATTGTTTAATAGCATAAACAGTAAGTGTAGTCATTAATAAGTAAAAAGTTAGATAAACAAAAAATGTAGTTATCGTAATAATTGTAAAATCTTTAGACCATAGTTTTGTTTTATTCATTTTTTCCTCCAGGTTCATTTTTTATATTGTCTTTTATCTTTAGTAACACTTGAAATGTAGTTTCTAGCTCCTCCTTTGAAATACCTCTCATAGCATGGCAGTCAAATTTCACTGCAATTGCGTAACCTAAAACATATGCTTCTTCTCCTAAATCACTTAGTTTGATTCTTCTTTCCCTCTTATCCTTTCCTGACACTTCCTTAATGAATTCACTCTTGCTTAGACGATATACAGCCCGAGTAACTGAAGATTTTTCTACACTTAAATAAGTAGCAATTTCCACAAGCGTAGAAGGACCAGCTTCTTTTAAAAAGCATATAATTCTCCACTGAGAATGATGAAGGTTATGTACACTACTTTTCTTATTGAAGTCGCTAACAACATTTCTAGAAAGTTTTAAAAGTTGATGAAAAAATTCATAATAATCCGTCAAAAAATTGCCTCCTTTAAAATGATTGCCTATGCAACTATATATTCTTTCTGCTAAAATGTCAATAATTCAATTTATACTTTCTAAAATTATTTTTGAATTTAAGATAGATTTTTAGAGTATAATAGGAAATAGTCTTACTCTATTTTAGATATATGAGAAGATGAAAATTTTCAAATAAACTTTATTGAGGAGAATATATTATGAGTACCACTGATAAAGAATTAAATCGAGGCAAACTACATAGAAGTTTAAAAAATAGACATATTCAGATGATTGCACTTGGAGGTGCTATCGGAACAGGACTTTTCTACGGTTCTGGGACTACTATTAAAATGGCTGGGCCAGCAATTTCACTAGCTTATATTATTGGTGGAATTATCATTTACTTGATAATGCGTGGCCTTGGAGAAATGTCCGTTCATAATCCTGTATCTGGTTCATTTAGTTATTATGCAAATGAATATTGGGGAGAATTCCCAGGATTTTTTGCAGGCTGGAACTACTGGTTTAATTATATAGTTGTCAGCATGGCAGAATTATCGGTAGTCGGCATTTATGTTAATTATTGGTTCCCAAACATAGCAATATGGATTTCAAGTGCTATCTTTTTAGTAGTAATTACATTAATTAATGTTGCCAGCGTTCGCGCATATGGTGAAATTGAATTCTGGTTTACAATTATTAAAGTTGCAGCAATCATTTTAATGATCGTTTTTGGTATATTTATTGTGTTGTTTGGAATAGGAAATCATGGAGTAGCTACAGGCATAAGTAATCTTTGGACACATGGCGGATTTATGCCAAATGGAATCTGGGGTGTTCTCACTTCACTAGTAGTTGTTGTATTCTCTTTTGGTGGAGTTGAACTAATAGGCATCACTGCAGGGGAAGCTGATAATCCATCGAAGACTATACCTAAGGCAATAAATCAAGTTGTATATAGAATACTCATATTCTATGTAGGTGCATTATTGATTTTAATGTGTCTCTACCCTTGGAACATGGTAGGAACACAAGGCAGCCCATTCGTTTTGATTTTTTCTAAAATGGGTATATCAAGTGCTGCTACAATCTTAAATTTTGTAGTTTTAACAGCTGCACTTTCAGCTTATAACAGTGGACTATACAGTAATGGACGTATGCTTTACAGTCTTTCGCTTCAGGGTAATGCACCAAAAGTACTATCAAAAGTAAGTAAACGAGGTACTCCATATGTAGGAATACTTGTTTCCTCATTATTTACAGCAATAGCAGTTGTATTAAATTTTTTAATACCCGGTAAGGTATTCTTATATTTAATATCAATTGCAACTATCGCAGGAATACTCAACTGGACAATGATTATGATCACTCAAATTAAATTCAGACATAAAATTGGTCCTGTTGAAGCCCAAAAACTTGAATTTAAGCTTCCCTTCTTCCCTTATTCAAATTATATTTGTATAGCTTTTATGGCTATGATTGTAATACTTATGGCTTTTCTTCCTGATTTTGTGTATGCATTATATTTGTGTCCAGCTTGGGTTATAATATTGTATATTGCTTATAAGTTAAAAAAAGGCTGTAAATCTTTAATTCACTAAAAAAAGAAGGTTAAATAACCTTCTTTTTAACTACATTATTTAGATTTTAACAATTCATCTCCAAACCTTTCTTTCAAATACTCCATTATTAAGGCTTCACTTTTTTCAATTCCCAATTCACCTGTATTTATTGACAAATCATACTTGCATGCATTATACATATCTGTTTCTGTAAACACCTTGTAATATTTTAATCTTTGCTTATCAATTTTTTCATTTAAGTACTCTGCTTCATCTCCTGTTATATTATACGATTCCCTAGTACGTTTTTTACGATAATCCACATCAGCATGCAAAAAAATACTTACGCATCTAGGATGATTGCGAAGAATAGAAGACGCTGCTCTTCCTATTATTACTGCTGATTTTTCTTTCGCAACTTTCATAATAACATTTGACTCTGCTTTATGTGCTTTATAGTCTGTAATTATTTCTACGTCTGAAAAAGATGCTAGGTTACCATGTTCAGAATATGACAATATATTTTTCCATATACCATCTTGCTTCTCATCATATGATTGCATGTCCTCAACAGAAGTCTTCAAGTCTTTTGCTGCTTCTCTCACTATCTCATCATCATAATATGAAAATTTTAGCTTTTCACTTAATCTTTCACCCATTTCTTTTCCACCGCTTCCGCTCTGACGGTCGATTGTTATTATAATATTTGATTTATTCATATTTATCCCCTCCCGTATGTATTATTAAAATACTCTTTTATTTTAGTGTACTTAACCTTTGTTGTAATTCGTTAATTACCTGACACCTCTAGCTAACTATGAATAATTTCCATATATAACCTCGAATCCAGGGTAATTCATTATTTACTCTTTTAGTAAATAATGAATTACTTAATACAAATATAACACAATTGGAATATGCTGTACAATCTTATAAATATAACTGTCACAATCTAATAATTATTTATCTTATTAACAATAATTTAAAACCGGCTACATATTTATCTCAATATGTAGCCGGCCTTTATCGGCATATTAGCTGTACCATAAAGTTATTTTATAAATTAGTATCACTGTTGACTATTATGCTATATAGGTAACAATCGACATTTCTTAATAGGTATTATAATAATAATCAAAGTATGGATCATACGGATAGTAAAGATGATAAAAGGAGTTAAGATAATAAAAGTAATTAATATCTTTATAGTATTTGTTCCCGTAATATCCACCATGTACGTGCCATATCTTATGTCCGTAACCTGGTCCATGATTTGGTCCGGGTCCATGACCTGGTCCGTGACTTCCTCCAGGTCGATATCCTTCTTCATATTCAGAACTTTCACTATTGTATTCACGCATCATTTGCTCAGGTAACATGTAAGCATTTGCACACATTATTGGACAGTACATACAATAATTATATTCTTCCGCCACTATTGGTATCATTGTACTTGGTACTTGTTCATTTATTTCGCTCATATAGAAATCTCCATAAAATTGATTACAATTTATAATATGTAGGAACAATTAAAATGTAACTGGTGATTTTTATAAGAGAAGTGAATTTGCTAAACGTTACGTATTAAAATGAGCTATTTACAGTTTTAATATACGATTTTAAGGTTATTAAATAATATATACTATAAAGCAGAGCATAAGCCAAAATCATAATAATAAGTTCCTTAGTAATATCAAATCCCATCATTTTACCAAGTGGAATTGAAGCAACAAAAGTATTTATTGATGCCACAACCAAGGGTGCTCCAAATAAAATCATAAGTTCCTTTGAAACAGCCTTTGTTATTTCAGATGTGCTAACCCCTATTTTTCTAAGAATTATGAATTTATTTCTATCCTGGGCAGCTTCCATAGACATTTTAAAATATATAATGCTTCCTGTAGCTGTAACAAATAGTACTCCAATGAATAATCCAATGAAGCTCATCATCCCAGTTAACTTTAGGCCATCCATAAAATGATCATAAAATGTTAAAAGCTTATTTTGCGCTGGTATTTCACTTTTTAGATCCTTTATAAAATTTTGTGAAATAAAATCGTTATTAAGTATATATCCCGTTACTTTATAAGTACTTTCTTTAGAAATTGTACCCTTAATCTGAGAATAAACACTGTCCCTTACAATGAACGTCGATTTAGAGTCATCAAGTGCCATGAAGTATGTTATACCAGTACAAGCTATTTTTAGGTTATAGTCTTTATTTGCACTCTCCAATTTAACATCTTTACCAATCACACTTTTATCAGGAACACCTGAAGCTATTTGAAAAAAATAGCAATCTTTATCGTTTTTTAAATTTATTTTTATACCCGACTTTTCATGGCTATTAACTTCATTAAATTTGCTTTCATCTAGAACTAAAAATGTATCGTAAGTGCCAAAGATCGGGTTTTTAGCTTTTACGAGAAGAAACTCCATACTATCCTTATATACAACCGAGATTTCTTTATGATACTTAATTGTATTATTAAAAATTGCATCTGTATTATTACCATTTGCATATTCTACAGAAAATGGTCTCATGTTTCTTGAGTTCACTTCTACTTTATCAAAAAGTCCAAAGCAGAAAATCATGGCACAAAGAGCTATCGTAGTTGTAACTGCTATCACACTTAGTGTACTTACATTCCCTTTGTATCTATAATAAAGCTGTGAAATATATATGAGTTTTGTTCCTTTAAAGAGACCTTTTTCATTCTTTTTATTAATATAAATAATTAAAGAAATAAAACTTGTAAAGAATAATATAGTACCTATAACAACTAATAATACTACTAGAGGAGCTATAGAAAAATTATTAGAGAGCTTTTTAATAGCCATATAATATCCATAACCTAATGAGACTATAGAAATGATCCCTATTATAAAAGTTAAAAATGATACTTTCAATCCTTTTTCAGCTTTCTTTGATGAATTAAAAAGGTCTATAAGGTTATCTCTATATATCAGCATAGAACTATGAATAGTAATTATTATAAACATAACTCCAAATAATATAGAGCAAATTTTTAAAGCTTCAAAACTAATCTGAAAAGTCACAACACCTGTAGCTCTTATCATTACATATAATAACATTATAAAAAATTTATTGAAAATCAATCCTAAAGCAATTCCGCTGCAAAAGGCAAGGGCTATAGTTATAAGATTTTCTATAAAGTTTAATATTGCGGTCTGTTTTTTAGACATACCTAGTAACATATAAGTTGCGAACTCTTTTTTTCTTGACTTTATAATGAAAGAATTAGAATACCATATAAAAAATGCTGAAAAAGCTGCAATCATATATGCGGCTATAACAAATAAACCCATACTGCTTTTTATATCGCCTAATTGAAGTTTTACATCCTTATTATTTATAATAGACATAAAAAGATATAATGCAAAAACACTAAAAGTGGAACTTATAAAAAATGCCCAATAATTTTTAAAGTTTTTCTTTATATTGTTTACAGCCATACTAATTAAGGTCATCTGTATCCCCTCCTATGACTGAAAGAATCTTCAATATATTTTGATAGAAATCCTTCCTTGATTTGTCACCTTTATAAATTTCATTAAATAATTTACCATCTTTAATAAATATAATTCGTTTGCAATAAGATGCTGCAAAAGCATCATGCGTAACCATAATAATTGTAGCTTTGTTTTTATCATTTAAATTTCCAAGGCAATTAAGTAATTCCTTAGAAGATTTAGAATCTAAAGCACCTGTAGGTTCATCAGCAAGTACCATAGAAGGCTGCGTAATCATTGCTCTTGCTGCAGCTGCTCTTTGCTTTTGCCCACCTGATACCTCACACGGATATTTATTTAATATATCATTAATGCCAAGCTTAATGCTTATTTCTAGAAGCTTTGTCTTTATATCCTTATAAGGAACTTTAGATAAAGCTAAGGGTAATACAATATTCTCCTTTAGCGTCATAGTATCAAGTAAATTAAAGTCTTGAAAAATAAATCCTAGCTTTTCTCTTCTAAATTTAGATAAATTGGGCTCCTTTAGCTTGGTTATATCCTCACCATTAATTAAAACACTCCCTGAAGTTGGTTTATCAATAGTTGATATTACATTTAAAAAAGTTGTTTTTCCTGAGCCAGATGGTCCCATTATTGCTACAAATTCACCATTTTCTACTTTCAAATTTATACTATCAAGTGCTGTATATTTTGCCCCTCCAAATTTTGATCCATAAACTTTTTTTAGATTTTCTATTCTCAATACGACCTCCATTATAAATACCCCCATTAATATTAATTACTTTGAATATGTCTTGTAATCTTAGTATACAAAAAAGCAAAATATACAGCCATCGCTTCGACTTACATTTTGCTCCTACACCTTACATTTTTGTAACATCATAATAATCATTCCACTTTAGAAAATGAATAATCACCTTGGTTCCTATGCCATATTCTGATTCTAGGGTAATATAATGGGCAAGCTTTTTAGCAATCTTTTGTGCTAGGTACAGTCCCATTCCACTGGCTTTTAAGTTTTCATTTCTTCCATTAGCCCCTGTAAAAGACTTTTTAAAAATTTTATTTATATCTTCACTTTTAATACCTATTCCAGTATCTTCTACTATTAATAAAACTTCTTTTGTGGCCTCAGATGTTTTAAATATTATGCTTCCACCATTACTAGTATATTTTAATGAGTTTGATAGAAGTTGATCAATTATGAAAATCAGCCACTTTTTATCAGTATCTATTACAAGCGTTTCGGGGACTTTATTTATTAATTTAATATGCTTTTTAATAAATATAATTGAATGTTTTTTAATACTTTCGCTAATTAATTTGTTAATACTCACCTGTGAAAGAATATAATCCTGTGAAAAACTATTACTTCTAGAATAATAAAGTACCTTTTCAACATAATCCTCAATCTTTTCAATTTCTTCCTTTAAAGATTCGCGAGCTTCATTTCCACTTTCAAGCAGTAACTTTGAGGTGGTAATTGGTGTTTTAATTTCATGAACCCAAGCAGTCATAAACTCTGCATTTTCTTTAAAATCTATTTCTGCGGTTTTTGCCATTTTCATGAAATCTTCATAAATCGCCTGAATTATCTGGCCATATATTTCATCTCTATAGTCCATTGGACTTGGCAAAATAGGAGTTTTATCCTCTGAATCCTTTACGAATAAAAGCTTTTTAATATTCTGTGATTGCTCATAATAATCTATGCTCATATAAATTATTAGCATAAAAAATGAAACAAATATAATATAAAATACATTAGAAGTAAGTACACGGTTCCTTCTGTCAAAACATATAGTTAATATAATAAAAGACATGAGAATAAAATAAAATACTAAAAGCCTAAGGTTTTCCTTTAAATATTTAGTAACCCTCATTTAATAACATATCCTTGATTTATAATAGTCTTAATAAAATCTATAAGGCCAATTTCCTTTAGCTTTTTTCTAAGTCTATTTATATTAACTGTTAATGTATTGTCATCGATGAAATTTTCATCTTGCCAAAGCTCTTGCATTATAGCCTCTCTGCTTACTATGTTTTCATGTTTTTTCATTAATATGTATAATATTCTAAATTCATTTTTAGTTAGTTCAATAAATTTTTCACTAAAATATAATGTGTTATCTTTTAGTGATAGCATGGCTCCTTTATACTCAATGGTATCCATACTTGTACCTCCATAAGAATAGGTTCTACGTAAAATTGCATTTATTTTTGCCATAAGTATATCCATAGAAAAAGGTTTTGTAATATAATCATCCGCGCCCATATTCACAGCCATAATAACATCCATATTTGTACTTCTAGAAGATAAAAATATGACTGGCACCTTAGAAACATTTCTAATCTTATTGCACCAATAAAACCCATCAAAAGCAGGCAGATTTACATCCATAAGAACAAGCTGAGGATTTATCCTTGCAAATTCTTCAAATACATTATTGAAGTTATCGATAGCATAGACGTCAAACCCCCATTTACCTAGGGAATCTTTTATTATATCTCTGATTTTCTCTTCATCTTCAATTACTAATATTTTATACATAATATCCTCCCTCGTATAATGTAGTTGTAAGCATTGATAATAATTCAGTCATACTAACCACGA
>ERZ1463035.158-NODE-158-length-10693-cov-13.203422_pt1 | contig 10693 bp, 11 predicted proteins | sample MGYA00564486_ERZ1463035 | MGnify/ENA primary metagenome ERZ1463035 (study PRJEB39244, sample SAMEA3635149) | Helicobacter pylori | study: EMG produced TPA metagenomics assembly of PRJEB11511 data set (Assembly of a 5300-year-old Helicobacter pylori... | reverse complement strand
ATATAATTGTAAAGCCTTGAAGTCACTTGACTACAAGGTTATGCAATTAACTATAAAAAGTATAATAAGGAGGAATAGTATAAATGTTTGTTAAATCTTCTAAAGAACTTTATGGTTGGGATATATTTTCAAAAGTAACCTTATTGGTAGGAATATTTTTGCTTGTAATTAGGTATTCGCCGATTTTAGCAGCAGCACTTATTATCTATTCAATTTGCAAAAGTAGATCAACTAACATGCATGTAAGAAATAATAATAAATTTGTTTATGAAAATATAGAAAAAAAATATCATTATAAAATTAAAAATATTAAACATAACTTTAAAGAAAATATAAAAGAAATTAAGAATAAAATTAAAAAGTATAAACTATTAGAGCGATTTAAAGAAAAAAGAAATTATATAATAACTTATTGTCCCAAATGTAGACAGAAATTAAGAGTTCCAAGAAGAAAAGGTAAAATTATTGTAACTTGCTCAAAGTGTAATAGTGATTTTAGGTTAAGGACATAAAAAAGATATCCTTTAGAAGGATATCTTTTTTATGCCTTTGTTTAGTAAGCTTGTACTTATAATTAATTTAGAAAAATACCTTAAATTATTTACCTGAACCTAATTCAGCAAGACAATCTTTACAAATGTTTTTACCTTTGTAGTTTACAACGTCTCTTGCATTTTGACAGAAAATACAAGCTGGTTCATATTTTTTAAGAATGATTTGATCACCATCTACATAGATTTCTAAAGCGTCTTTGATATCTATATCTAAAGTTCTTCTTAATTCTATAGGAATAACAATTCTTCCAAGTTCATCCACTTTTCTTACAATACCTGTTGATTTCATATAATTTCCTCCTCGAACATCTTTCGACTTATTTATAATTAAATTGTAGCAAATAATACATAAAACGTCAATAGGTTTATGAAAAGATTTAAAAAAAAAAAAAAAAATTAACAATCATTTACGTATTATGCAAAAAAAATATAATGCTATGTCATTTTAAACATTATTATACTATCTTATACAATATACAAAATACATTAATTATTACAATATTCATAATAGTTTGCAATTAGTGTAAGTTAATATAAATATAATGAACATAAAAAAGGCTATCTTAAAATGATTTTTAATCACATTAAGATAGCCTTCTTAAATATAATTATCTAAAATTAGTAAATTGTAATGCAATATCAAAATCTTTTGACTTTATTAAAGCCATTACATCTTGTAAATCATCAAGGTTCTTACCACTAATTCTTAATTGGTTATCCATAATCTGAGTTTGAACTTTAATTTTACTAGATTTAATTTCTGCAATTATTTTTTTTGCTTTTTCTGTAGAAATTCCTTTTACAATTGTAGCTGTTTGTCTTGCGGAACCTAAAGTAGCTACATCTTGTTTGCCAAGGTCTAATGCTTTTCCAGATATTCCTCTTTTAATTAATTTTGATACCAGAACTTCTATAACTGATTTTAATTTATAATCATCATCAGATGTTATTTTAATATCTTCCTTACCTAATTTGATTTCAGTAATTGTGTTTTTAAAATCATATCTTTGTTTAATTTCTTTTAATGCTTGGTTTATAGCATTATCTACTTCTTGCATATCGACATCGGATACTACGTCAAATGAATGTGCGGTTGCCATAATTAAAAACCTCCTCTAAATTTATGTAACTTAATTAGAATCCCTTAATTAATAGTAGGTTAATAGTTTGTAAATGTCCAGTAGTTAATGAGTAAAGATTAAATTTTAATATTATTTCTAGGTAACTAAGGTATATGCAAAAATCAACGATATACTTAATAAATAAGAAATTATACATTTATATAATATTTTACTATTAATCGTGTACTACATAAAAAATGTTTTTATAAATATTTATAAGGAGAAATTCAATGGAAGTAAATAAAACAAAGAATGTTGAAGATGAAATTGAACCTAAACTAAATGTGGTTAATATTAACCAGCATTTTATTTTCAATACTTTAAATAGTATATTATCACTTTGTAGGCAAAATCCGGAGGAAGCTAGGAATGTTGTTGTAGAACTTAGTAATTATTTGAGATTTAATTTTAATGTAACTGAAAAAAATATACTTTTGTATGAAGAAATAGAGTATATAAAATCATATTTATATATTCAAAAGATTAGATTTGGGGATAGATTAAATTTTGAGTATTACATAGAAGAAGGTATAAACTTTTTAATACCTAAAAACTCTCTATACAATATAATAGATAACTCTATTAAGCACGGAATTTTAAAAAAAACTCATGGTGGGACTATAACTTTTATGATTACAAGACGAATGGAGGAAATAACAATAAAAATTAAAGATGATGGTGTTGGGATGGATCAGTCTCAAATAAAACAGATATTGAATGGTAATAATTATGGATCCACCTCAAACCTAAATTTTCAATATAAAGAATTGTATAATGCTAAGTTAGAAGTGATTAGTACCTTGTTAACTGGTACAGATATATCATTGTATATACCTGTACAATATGTAAAATTTGTTTGATATGTTTTAGAGCAAATTATTATCATAATATATTATTGATATTATGATGAAATTTTAATATGGGTGGAGGGTTATATGTTAAGAGTAGTTTTAGTAGATGATGAACAATTATCTTTAGACGAGTTAAGTTTTATTCTAGGTAAAAAGCGCGAACTAGAAATTATTGGTAAGTTTTTGAGTCCTTTAACAGCTTTAGAATTTATAAAAGAATCTAAACCAGAAATTGTTTTTTTAGATATAGAAATGCCAGAAATTGATGGTCTTACTTTGGCGAGTGAGATAGGTAAGTTGGATTTTTCAGTGAGTATTGTATTTGCAACAGTATTTGATAAATATGCAATAAAAGCTTTTGAAATTAATGCCATTGATTATGTTTTAAAACCATTTTCAGAGAAAAGATTAGCACTTACAATGGATAGGATAGAGGAAAAATTTAATTGCAGTAAAAATACACTTTTAGGACAAGGATCACTATTAGAAAAAATATCTAATGTAGGTATGGTAAAGTTGCCAGTTTGGAAGGCTGAATGTATTTTTCTTGTGCATCCGAGGGACATATTATATTGCACAGTAGTAAATAAAGAGGTGTTTGTTTTTACTAGAAAGGCCACATATACAGCACATTGTACGTTAAATCAATTAGAAAATAAGCTAATTAATCAAAATTTTTTTAGAAGTCATAAGAGTTATTTAGTAAATTTAGATAACATTTATAAAATAGTACCATGGTTTAATAGTACTTTCGTGCTTCAAATAGAAAATTGGAAAGAGGAAGTTCCTGTAAGTAGACATTACGTTAAAGAGTTTAAAAGATTACTGAATATGTGATTTTAGTGTTTCTTATAATAAGAAATGAGAGGGATAAATGAAAAAAATATTAATAGTAGATGATGAAGTTAATAATAGATTATTGTTAGAGGAGATACTAGAAGATTTTAAAGATAAAGGTGTAGAAATACTTCTAGCCGAAGATGGAAACCAAGCTTTGAATATAATTAAAAGTGAGATGCCAAGTTTGGTGTTTTTAGATATTATGATGCCTATAATAAACGGGTATGAGGTATGTAAAATAGTGAAAAAAGAATTAAAGTTACAAAATATGTATATAGTGCTTCTAACTGCCAAAGGGCGAGAAGATGATAAAGAAAGAGGAATACAAGTAATGTGTGATGAATATATAACTAAGCCTTTTTACTTCAATGAAGTTTTAGCTATAGCGGAAAATGTCTTGGGGATTAAAATTTAGAAATTTTATAGATTTACTCTTATATTTTAAATAAAAAGGGTGAGTCTATTTATATATAGGTCAAATTTAAAGTTCATCAGCAGAATGGTACAAAGTTCTTAAAATAATGTTATACTGTTGTAAGCAATTATTACGTATGAGAGGAAGAAATATATGTTGCATGAAGCACAAGAAAAATTAAAAAAATATTATGGATATGATAATTTTAGAAAAGGACAAGAAGATGTAATAGATAGTATATTAAGTGGGAAAGATACCTTTGCAGTGATGCCTACAGGAGCAGGAAAGTCGGTGTGTTATCAAATACCTGCATTAATGCTGGGCGGGGTAACACTTGTTATATCACCACTTATATCGCTTATGAAGGATCAAGTGGATACCTTAAATAGTATAGGAATTGCTGCAACATATATAAATAGCTCATTAAGTATTAATGAAGTTAATGAAAGAATCGATAAGGTGGCAAGAGGTGAGTTTAAACTCCTTTATGTTGCCCCAGAAAGATTAGAATCAGACTTTTTCTGCAATATGTTAAATAGATTAAAAATATCGCTTTTAGCAGTTGATGAGGCTCATTGTGTATCGCAATGGGGACATGATTTTAGACCTAGTTACGCAGCAATTTCTAGTTTAATTGACAAATTATCAGAAAGACCGATTATAGCAGCATTTACGGCTACGGCAACCCAGGATGTAAGGACAGATGTTATAAAGTTATTGAAATTAAGAGAGCCAGATGTTTATGTAACTGGTTTTAATAGAGAGAATTTAAGCTTTACAGTTATCCGTGGTGAAAATAAAAGAGATTTTGTGCTTAAATACATTGAGGGTAATAAAGATAAAGTTGGGATAATTTATACAGCTACAAGGAAAGAAACAAATAATCTTTATGAACTTTTACATAAAAAGGGATATAGTGTAGGTAAATATCATGCTGGTCTTAACGATGAAGAGCGAAAGCAAAATCAAGAAAAGTTTTTGTATGATGATATCAACATAATTATAGCTACTAATGCCTTTGGTATGGGAATAGATAAATCAAACGTTAGATATGTAATTCACTATAATCTGACTAAAAGCATGGAGGCATATTACCAAGAAGCAGGACGTGGAGGACGAGATGGTGAGCCAAGTGAATGTATATTGCTATTTTCAGCGGCAGATGTCCTACTTCAAAAGTTTTTTATAGAACAAAGCACTGTGGCGCCAGAAAGAAAGGTAAATGAATATAAAAAACTTCAAGCTATGGTAGATTATTCACATACTACTAGATGTTTACGAAAGTTTATTTTAGAGTATTTTGGGGAAGAAAATGTTCCAGACAAATGTGACAATTGTAGTACATGTAATGATGAGAGTGAACTCGTGGATATAACTATTGAGGCACAAAAGATATTTTCTTGCATCCTTCGTATGAAGGAGAGATATGGTACTTCATTAATAGCAGACGTTCTGCGTGGATCTAAGAATAAAAAGGTATTAGAACTTGGATTTGATAAATTATCAACATACGGAATAATAAAGCAATATACTGTTAAGGAAATAAGAGACATTATAAATGTGCTTACAGCAGAAGAATATTTGTCACTTGCAGATGGACAATTCCCGGTGGTTCATTTAAAAGAAAAAGCTGTACTAGTACTTAAAAATAAAGAAAAAGTATATCAAAAGGTTGATAAAAAGAAGGCAAAAGTTATTAAGGATACTGGCTTATTTGAAATATTGCGAACTTTGCGTAAAGAAATTTCTGAACGTGAGAAAGTTCCACCATATATTGTATTTGCAGATAGTGCACTAAGAGAGATGAGCGAATATTTCCCGGTAAATGAAAAAGAAATGTTAAATATTAAAGGTGTTGGTGAATCTAAGCTTAATAAGTATGGAGAGGAATTCATTCAGGTTATAAAAAAATATATGAAGGAAAATAACATAGAAATTAAGGCAGAAATACTATATAATAAAGATGATGGCGGTAAAGCGGAATGCGAGGTAGAGAAAGATTCTAAAAATGAAGACAAGGTGCCTAGTTATCTTATTACTTATAACATGTATAAGGATGGCAAAAGCATAGAGCAAATAATTAGCGAGAGGAAACTTAAAAGCCTTACAGTGCAAGAACATATATTTAAATGTGCTTCTGAGGGGCTTGATGTTAATTTAGATGATTTTATTCCGAAAAATCAAGAAGCACTTATTCTTGAGGTTATAGAAAAAATCGGAGCCTCAAAGCTCAGACCTATTAAAGAAGAACTACCAGAAGAGATAGATTATTTAGCTATAAAAGCAACAATATTTAAATATGCTAACAATAAGATTTCTTAGAAAAAAGGAGAAAACATGGAAAAAACATTTAATGAACTAGGATTAGAACAAAATTTTATAGAAGGTCTTACCAAACAAGGCATTGAAAGCCCTACAGAAATCCAGGTGAAGGCTATACCAATGGGACTTGATGGCGCGGACATCATAGGAGAGTCAGAAACAGGAACGGGTAAAACTTTAGCTTATTTATTACCTATTTTTCAAAAGATAGATGTAACATCAAAGGATATTCAAGCAATTATACTTGCACCCACTCATGAACTTGCAATGCAAATATATAAGCAGGTAGAATTGCTAGCAGTTAACTCAAATAGCCTAGTTAAATCAACTAGCATAATAGGTGATGTTAATATTAAAAGGCAACTCGAGTCCCTTAAGCAAAAACCTCATATAATAGTAGGTTCTGCAGGAAGAATTTTAGAACTTATAACAATGAAGAAACTAAAATCACATGGCGTTAAAACTATAGTAATAGATGAAGGCGACAGAATGATAGATGAGAATAACATAGATGGAGTAAAAGCCATAATAAAAACTACACTTCGCGATAGACAGATTATGTTATTTTCTGCTACGATTTCACTTAAAGTCGTTGAAATTGCTAAAACACTGATGAAAGATCCCGAGGTTATTAAAGTTGGAGATAAAAGTGTTGTAAATCCAAATATAGAGCACATATATTTTCTAGTGGAAAAGAGAGATAAAATTGAAATTCTACGTAAACTTATAAGCGCTACGAAACCTGAAAAGGCAATAATATTTATAAACAAAAGTGATGAAGTAGAGATTACAACTTCGAAACTTAGATATCATAATCTAAAAGTAGAGGGAATTCATGGATCATCGCAAAAAGAAAATAGAAAGAAAGCACTTGAGGATTTCAACGAAGGCAAAATACAACTGTTAGTGGCTTCTGATTTGGCAGCTAGGGGCCTTGACATAGTAGGAGTATCTCATATATTTAATCTTGATATACCTGAAAACTCGAAAGATTATTTACATAGAGTAGGTAGAACAGGAAGAATGGGAGAGTATGGCCTTGCATTATCAATAGCAGTAGAGAGAGAACTTGATTTTATTAAAAACTTTGAAAAAGATTTTAATATAGAAATTACTCGAAAAGAGATTCATAGAGGTGAGATTACTGAACCTCAAATTATAGATAAAGATAGGAATAAATTGCGATAGCCTAGTTTCCTTGCATGTGTTATAATAGCTTAGTAGTTTAGACTATAATGAAATTAAATTTTTTTGTGGAAAACCACATAGTTTGTGTGGAAGTTTCAGTTAATATGGAGGTATATATAAATATATGATAAGTACAAATAATATAAGTTTAAGATACGGTGCTCGTAAATTATTTGATAATGTTAATATAAAATTTAATCCTGGTAATTGTTATGGATTAATTGGCGCTAATGGTTCTGGTAAATCAACATTTCTTAAAATACTATCAGGCGATATTGAAGCTAATACTGGAGAAGTTTTTATAACTCCCGGAGAAAGACTTGCAGTTTTAAAGCAAGATCATTTTGAATTTGATGAGAATGAAGTTCTTAACACAGTAATGATGGGACATGTAAGATTGTTTGAAATAATGAAAGAAAAAGATGATTTATATGCAAAACTAGACTTTACTGATGAGGATGGAATTAGAGCTTCAGTACTAGAGGGTGAATTTGCAGAACTTAATGGATGGGAAGCTGAATCAGAAGCTTCAACACTACTTATGGGTCTTGGAATAACTGAAGATCTTCAAAAAAAGAAAATGAAAGAACTAACAGGATCAGAAAAAGTTAAGGTGCTTCTTGCTCAAACTTTATTCGGAAAACCTGATATTCTATTACTAGATGAGCCTACAAACAATTTGGATGTAAAATCTAAAAATTGGCTTGAAAGTTTCTTGCTCAATTTTGAGAGTACAGTTATAGTTGTTTCCCATGATAGACATTTTTTGAACAAAGTATGTACTCATGTTGCTGATATAGATTTTAGCAAGATTCAATTATTTGTTGGAAATTATGATTTTTGGTATGAATCTAGTCAATTAGCCCTTCAAATGGCTAAAGATCAAAACAAGAAAAAAGAAGAAAAAATTGCAGAACTTCAAAACTTTATTGCAAGATTTAGTTCTAATGCATCTAAAGCAAAACAAGCTACTTCTCGTAAAAAGCAATTAGACAAATTAACTTTAGATGATATAAAACCATCTTCTCGTAAATATCCGTTTGTTGGATTTAAACCAGAAAGAGAAGCAGGAAATGATTTGTTAACAGTTGAGAACTTAAGTAAAACTGTAGATGGAGAAGTTCTTCTTGATAATGTATCTTTCATAGTTAGTAAGGGTGATAAGATTGCATTTACAGGAGCCGATGAAATAGCTAAAACTACATTATTTAAGATATTAATGGGTGAGATGGAGCCAGATAGTGGTGAAGTTAAATGGGGAATTACTACAACTCAAGCTTATTTACCAAAAGATAATACAGATTATTTCTACAGTATAGATTGTAGCTTAGTTGATTGGCTTCGTCAGTATTCTGAGGATAAGGCTGAAAGTTTTATTAGAGGTTTTTTAGGTAGAATGCTTTTCTCAGGAGAAGAAGCTCTTAAAAAAGCTAGTGTATTATCTGGTGGAGAAAAAGTTAGATGTATGTTATCTAAAATGATGCTTAGTAATGCTAATGTATTAATATTTGATGAGCCTACTAATCATTTAGATTTAGAATCTATTACTGCTTTAAACAATGGTATGACGAGTTTTACTGGAACGATGTTATTAACGTCTCAGGATTCTCAGCTAGTTGCAACAGTTGCAAATAGAATAATTGAGATTACACCTAAGGGATTAATGGATAAAATAATGACTTATGATGAATTTGTAGAAAATGATGAAGTTCAAAAAGAACTAGAACTTATGTACAAATAAATAAAAAACAAATAAGAAAGGACACTTCTAATAACATTATTAGAAGTGTCCTTTTTAAACTAACTAAAATAATCCACCAAAGCCTCCGCAGCCACGGCCACCTATTCCGCCGCAACCGAGTAGTAAAAGAACTATCAAGATACCACTTCCACCAAAACCACAGCCGGAACCATTTCCACAGCTGTTTCCACAGCCGTTTGTGCAGTTATTATTTCCACATTGGCAAACTGGTTGACATCTATTTTCACAACAACAATCTCTATGTCTGTGACTCATATAAATAACCTCCTTATTTGATAAGAAAAAGTTTCAAGTTCTATTAAAGTAAATCAATTATTTGCCTTAATGAGAATCTTATACTTTAACTTAAGTATCAGGATATATCAATTAAGTTGTAGTTGTACTTTAATATATTCTACATTTTATTAAGTGTGAATATAAAGCTTAAGTATGTTTAAGATAAAACATTTATACTGGAAAGTAATGAAATACCTCGATTTATATCATAAAAACATACTATATTCTCCTAAAAAAAGGGTTTTGAAGATAAATATCGAATATAGTAAGTAAGATATAAAATTTTTTTATAAACGGAGGTAAGTAATATGGAAAAAGATAATACTTTAGCTTCTGCTAAAGAAGATATTAGTGATGGAACAGAAGAGGCAATAACGATAGTGTCTGATGCTACAAAAGAGAATGTTGGAAAGACTATTAATGTGGTAAAAGACATTGCAAAAAATGTTAAATCAAAAGCTACGAAGGTAACTACTGGTGCGAAAAGGAAAACGGCTAAAAGAACAATAGCTAAGAAAATTGATGTAGGTTTCTATGTTCAATATCAAGGTAAAGAGATATCAAAACGAACAATATTAGAAGACGTGTATGAAGAATGGGTAAAAACTCATAAGATTACAGAACTTAAAACTTTAGATGTATATATAAAGGTTGAAGAAGAGATAGCTTATTGTTTGGTAAATGGAGAAATTAAAATAGATATTAAATTATCATAACAAAAGTTCAGTAAAAATAGGAAAGGCTTAGTTAGGCCTTTTTTTATTTAAATGTAGTTTTATTAAAATGTATGAAAAATCATGTACATTATTTGAATTTTATGATAGATTGAAAGTAGGATAACACAATATTAGGAGGAATTTTAATGTTAAATGAAAGACTTAATAAGGTTTTGAAAATTATGGCAAAAGAAAAAATACCTCAAATGATAATTTCTGATCCTGCAGCTATATTCTATCTTACAGGAAAATGGATTTTATCTGGAGAGAGAATGATTGTACTTTATATTAATTTAAATGGAAATAACAAATTGTTCATTAATGAGTTGTTCCCTATAAGTGAAGATTTAGGGGTAGAAAAAATATGGTATAACGATACTCAAAGTCCAGTAGAAATTCTTGCAAAAAACATTGATAAAGACGTACCAATGGGTATAGATAAAAATTGGCCAGCTCATTTCTTAATAAAATTAATGAAGCTTAAAGGCGGTAGTACATTTGTTAATGGATCTGAGATTTTAGATAGGGTGAGAATGTGTAAGGATGAGAACGAAAAGAAATTGATGAGAGTAGCATCAAAACTAAATGATACAGCTGTTGATAAAATGATAAAACTTATTCCTAAAAAATATTCTGAAAAGAAAATGG
>ERZ1463035.154-NODE-154-length-10822-cov-12.768831_pt1 | contig 10822 bp, 10 predicted proteins | sample MGYA00564486_ERZ1463035 | MGnify/ENA primary metagenome ERZ1463035 (study PRJEB39244, sample SAMEA3635149) | Helicobacter pylori | study: EMG produced TPA metagenomics assembly of PRJEB11511 data set (Assembly of a 5300-year-old Helicobacter pylori... | reverse complement strand
TAATGTTTACTATATGATATGTAAAAAGAAAGGGAAATCAAAAGATGAAAGTAACGCTAATAGGCATTAATGCAAAATACATTCACACTAATTTGGCAGTAAGATATTTAAAAGCTTTTGCTAATGATTTAGATTATGAATGTGAAATTATGGAGTTTTCAATCAATGATCAAATTGAAAGAATACTTGAGGAAATATTAAAGAGTAAATCAGACATTGTAGCATTTTCTTGCTACATATGGAACATAGAGTATGTTAAGGCTGTATCGTCACTTATTAAACTTGTAAATAGTAATATTGAAGTTCTTTATGGTGGGCCTGAGGTTAGTTTTGATTGTGAAGATTTTCTACACAAAAATGTAGGAGATTATGTAATAGAAGGTGAAGGCGAAGAAACATATAAGGAATTTATTGAATGGAAAATTTCATTATCAAAGAAATCACTTATAAATGCAAAAGCAATCAATGAGAAAAAAATTGACTTTAAAAATATTTTGGGATTATATTTTAAGAGGCTAGACAAAATTTATTATAATGGGCAAAGACCGTTAATGGATATAAATAAGGTTATTTTCCCATATTATGAAGAAGAATTTACAAATAAAATAGTTTATTATGAAGCATCTAGAGGATGTCCTTTTAGTTGTAAATATTGTTTATCATCAACAACACATGGAGTTAGATTCCTTAATGTAGAAAGAGTGAAAAAAGAATTAAAATTTCTCGCAGATAAGAAAGTGAGACTCGTAAAGTTTGTAGATAGAACATTTAATTGTAATCCTGAATACTCAATAGAAATTTGGAGATTTTTAATAAATTTAGATTGCGAGACAATGTTTCATTTTGAAATATCAGCAGATTTGATAAATCAAAAGGAAATAGATGTTTTGGCGGATACACCAAAGGGTAGATTTCAATTTGAAGTTGGAGTTCAAACTACTAATCCTATTGTGCTTAATAATATAAGTAGATTCGTAACTTTTGATGAAATTAGTGATAAGGTTACAAAAGTAAAAGAAATAGGGACTATTAATCAACATTTAGATTTAATAGCAGGACTTCCAGGAGAAAATTATGAATCATTTAGAAATTCTTTTAACGATGTTTATGGAATTCATGTTGAAGTAATACAATTAGGATTTTTAAAATTACTTAAGGGTTCAGAGATGATAAATGAGTCCGAGCTATGGGGAATGGTTTACGCACCGTATCCACCATTTGAAATTCTAAAGACAAGGGATATAAGTTATGAAGAATTAGTAAAATTAAAAAGGGTAGAAAAAATGGTAGATAAATATCATAATTCACAAAAGTTTGACAATATTTTAAAATATTTTGTGGAGAAATTTAATACTCCCTTTGATTTCTTTTATGAACTTGGATTGTTTTTTTATGAAAAAGGATATTTAGGTATAAAAATTTCTTCAGTAGATTATTATAAAATCTTCATAGAGTTTAATGAAGAAAAATTAAAAGCGGATAATTTTGTTTTAAAAGAGATTGTTAAATTTGATTATCTTCAATATAATAAGAAGAAGTGGATTCCAGATTTTCTAACTAGAGATATGGATAAAGTAGCGGAAAGGGAAATTAGGGAAAAATTAGTTAAAAGCAATGTAATAGATGATGTTTTTGGTAAAGAGTTTTTATCTAGTAAGAAAAATTTATCTAATATTCATGTTGAAAAATACATGATTGATATTTTAGAATATGTAGATAACAATACTGTATGTATTGAAAATCATTATTTAGCATATGACATTAATGATGAGGAACATATAAAAGACATAACGAGTATTGTAGTATAAATAAAGATTTAGTGATATAAAAAACAATTAATAGATGGAAGAGGAGAAGACACATGGCAGTTAGAGAAATATTACAATATGGTGACAAACGCCTTAATACAATTTGTGATAAGGTTAGAAAAGTTGATAGGAAAATTTTGAATTTAGTTGATGATATGATGGATACCCTTTATGAGGGAAATGGGATAGGACTAGCAGCACCTCAAATAGGAGTTTTAAAAAGGGTAGTCTTAATTGATTTAGGAGAAGAAGAAGGAGAGCCAATAGTTATTATAAATCCTAAAATAACGGCGCAATCTGGAAAAGAGAAGGATGAGGAAGGATGCTTAAGTTATGTAGGATACGAGGGCGAAGTATATAGGCCAACGGCTGTTACTGTAGTAGGAATTAATATTAAAGGAAAATCAGTAACTTATAATGCTACAGGATTACTTGCAAGAGCTTTTTGTCATGAAATTGATCACTTAGACGGAATAATGTATATGTCTAGAGCTGAGGAAACACATAAGCTAATTGAAAAATAGTATTATAAATTTATTATAAAAATTGTATGAGAAGCATATCTCTTGATTATTTTATATCAAGAGGTATGCTTTTTTATTTTTTGACACAGCATCCAATTAGAATCAAATTTTTCCTACGTGTCTTACAAAAGAACTTGAAATAAATTTTAGAATTTCTTAGCGACGTGAACGCATTGGAGACAATATATACTTTTCGTTATAGCATAACCTAAGAAAAACTAATTATTTATTATTTAAGGCATTTATTGATATACTCGTGAAGTCTGTCATCCCAAGGTGCAATATCGATACCCAAAGCTTTTTTTATATGCGAATTATCAGTGCAAGTATATTTAGGTTCACGAATGAGATTAGATAAAAGTTTATCTGAACTTACAACTAAAGGGACGTTTAAATCACTAAATTCTATAATGCTTTTTATTAGTGTTGATTTTGATATACATCCCTCATTAGTATAATTATATATTCCATATTTATCAGTCCCTAATAATTTCTGAATAATTAAAGTTAAATCTTCAATATATGTTATACAAAGAGTGGGATTTGAAAATAGATAAATTGCAGTATGTTTTCCATTTATGAGTTTTCTAACAAAACAATCATTTCCACCGAACACAGTTGAACTACGAATAATAAAATATTTTTGACAAATAGTTTGAATTAACTCTTCTCCGCCAAGTTTACTCTTACTAAAAGTATTTATGGGGGTGCATTCATCAACTTCACTGTAGGGTGCTGAACTACTATCGCCGTATACATCTGTGCTAGAGAGGTATATTAGAGGTATATTAAGGTCACTGCAGCAATTAGCAATATTTAATGTTCCTACAGTGTTTACATCGTAGGCTAAGGATTCATTGTATTCACAAATATATTTATTAGTTATTGCTGCAGTGTGGATTACAGCATCAGGTTTTAATAAATTCAAAGTTTTTTTAGTATTTACTTTGTCTACTATGTTAAGTTCAGTTTTATCTAATCCATATACAGTATGTGATTTTGACAATACGTCACATAAATAAGTTCCTATGTTACCATTTGCACCAGTTATTAAAATATTCATAGATCCCTCCTGAAAATTTATTCTATTAAAGTATATGACGCAATAATGTTATTATTAAGCATTTTGAATATTAGCTATATTTATTTTAATAAAGAGCTCAGTATAAACATTAGTTAAATGAATTCTAGAGAATATTTTAATATTTAAGTGACAAACTACTTAAAACAAGTAGTTATATATATATACTAGTTAATAATTATTATTAGTTGAACCGATTTGGGAAATGTGGTAAAATAAATTATAATAACAAGAACATAATTGTGTAGATAAATAGAAAAGAAAATGATTATCTGCTAAGAGAAGTTAGAGGAGGATTTTGAGGATGGAAACAACAAAATTAAAAGACAATATTTATTGGGTTGGTGTAAATGACTCAAAGCTTAAGGTATTTGATATTATAATGGAAACAAAAAAAGGAACTACATATAATTCATATTTAATAGATGATGAAAAGGTAGCTATAATAGATTCTGTTAAAAATGGTTTTCTTGATGAATCTTTAAGTAAAATAAAAGGTGTTATTGGAGATAAGAAAGTTGATTACATAATTGTTCAACATACTGAACTTGATCATAGTGGTTCTTTAAGTAAACTTTTAGAAGTTTATCCAGAGGCTGTTGTTGTTGCATCAAAAGCTGCTATACTTTATTTAAAAGAAATTATGAACAAAGACTTTATTAGCCAGGTAGCAGTAGGTGAATTATCACTAGGAAAAAATACATTGAAATTTATATCAGCACCTAATTTACATTGGCCTGATACAATGTTTACATATGTCAAGGAACAAAAAATATTGTTTACTTGTGATGTAATGGGTTGTCATTATTCACCAGCTAGTTGTATAACTGATGCTTGTTCTGGTGATTATTTTGATGAGATGAAATATTATTTTGAGGTTATAATGGGACCTTTTAAAAAATTCGTAAATTCAGGACTTGATAAAATTGAAAATTTAAAAATAGATATAGTTGCACCAAGTCACGGACCAGTACATATAAATGATGTTAAAATGTATATGGATCTTTATAGACAATGGGCTAAAGTTTATGAAATAAAAGAAAAAAATATTCAAATATTCTATATTTCTGCTTATCATAATACAGAAGAGATGGCAAAATATATAGCTAAAAAGATTAACGATGCTGGTGTAAAGGCCGAGGCTCATGAAATTACATCTATGAAATTAACTGATATTGTATCATTAATTGAAAAGGCATCTGGTATTATGATTGGATCACCAACCATTAATCAAGATGCTGTAAAGCCTGCATGGGATGTTTTATCACTTGTATGCCCAATAACTAACAGAGGTAAAGTTGCAGCGGCTTTCGGTTCATATGGATGGAGTGGAGAGGGAGTTCCTATGCTTACACAAAGATTAAAATCTTTGAAATTTAAGGTTGTAGAGGAAGGATTTAAGTTCAAATTTGTACCAGCTAAAAAAGAATTTGATCAAGCTGATGAGTTTGTAGAAAAGTACTTAGAAATTTTAAATAAATAATTACTATAAATATTAGTTTACAAAGTCATATAATAAAAAAGGAAATCTCACTTTTATAGTGAAATCTTTCTTTTTTTTTATGAAGAATGACGCGTGGAGGCGATATATTTGAATAAACAATATATAGTGAATTTTCTAAGCAAAAATGATCTAAGTGATATAGCTGAAATCCAATATAAAAAAGGAACTATAGCACTTAAATTTAAATATTATTATGATGATGTAGAAATGGAAGCAGCTACATCTTATGCAGATGATGAAGGCAATTTTAAAGAAGAAAAAGAAGAATGGTATGAAGAATTTTTCCTTCCTTATTTAAGTGATATTGCAGCAGATAATGTTGAGGACATTATGGAAGAGTGTACTGAAAAAATGAAAATTGAATATGAATTTATTGGGTGTGATATATCAGAAGATTCACATGAATTTAATGAATTCGCCGTAGTTTTTTATGGTAAAGAATCCAATATTGATACTGATGATATTTTGCTTGAATTAGATTTTTAAATTAATGATTGTACCACAAAAGTGGATGTGTTAAGCTGCTTTTTTATAAGTAGCTTTAACTTTTTGATATTTAACTATAATTTCATCTAATTGTTGACTGCAACATACAACCATTTTATCAGTTGGTTTTTTATAATTCAGTAAAAAATGTAACAATGTTCTTAATGATTCTAATTCTTTATTAATAATTTTAAGTTTAAGATTCATGCATTTCTCCTTATTTATGTATTTGTGAAGTAAGTACATAATACCATATTATTCAAACTATGTTAAATTTAATGTTAGTCATTTAAATATAATAAATTACAAAATATACTATAATCTTATAAAATAGACAATAGACAGATGGAAAAAAAATACAATATAAGACATGCAGGTGTTGAAAAAAGCTACTTGTAATAATATGTAAATGACGAAAAAAGTCTTAATATTTTTGTATTATAATCATAAAAATAGAATATACTTGATTTTTATTAGTTAAACACAAAACATTTAAGTATAATTAAAAAATAAAAAAATAATCAAGAGGTGATATTATTAATACAGATGAATTAAATAATAGGATAAATTATCTTTATAAAAAAAGTAAAGAAGAAAAACTTACCGAGGAAGAAACATTAGAGCAAAAGGAATTAAGACAAAAGTATATTGATAAGGTTAAAAAAAATTTTAGATCACAATTAGATACAATTAAAAAGATTTAATTAATTATTAGGAATGGGGGAACTTACAATGGCTGTTACCATAGAGGCACTAATAGAACATTTTAGTTTAGAGGTTTTAGTTGAAGGCAGTAAGGGAAAATTAATTAATGTTAGTGATATTAATAGGCCAGGGCTTCAAATTGCAGGTTTTTATGAGTATTTTGGTAATAAAAGGGTGCAGTTAATAGGTATGGCAGAGTGGAGCTTTTTAGATTGTATGGAGGAAGACCTTAGGCGAAAGAGATTAAATAAATATTTTAAACTTGAGACGCCCTGTGTTATATTGACTAGGAATTTGGAGCCACATAAGGAACTTATTAAGGCTGCAGAGGAAAATGGCCAATGGCTTTTACGAACAAATTCAATTTCTACAAGATTTAGTAGTAAGCTTACTAACTACTTAGATGCTGAGTTAGCACCAGATACAAGGCTTCATGGTGTACTATTAGATGTTTATGGTATAGGAATATTATTAACCGGTGAAAGTGGAATTGGTAAGAGTGAATGTGCTTTAGAACTAATAAAGCGTGGACATAGGTTGATTGCAGATGACGCAGTAGATATTAAAGCAATTGATGGAGTACTGCTCGGGAAATGCCCTTACATAACATCAGGAATGCTTGAAGTAAGAGGAATGGGAATAATAGATATCCCTGCAATTTATGGAATGAGTTCAGTTTTAAATACTAAGACTATTAGTTTACTTATTTCTCTTACTCAGTGGAACGAGAGTGAGGAATATGATAGGCTTGGCATAGATAATCAATTTATGGATATACTAAGTGTGCAATTAAGAAAAATAACATTACCAGTTAGGCCGGGAAGAAATATAGCAGTTATTATTGAAGCTGCAGCAGCTAATTATATATATAGCTTAAATTCTAAAATAACCCCTGTAGAAACTATAAATAAGAGAATAGAGGAAGTAACTAAAGAACGTACTGAATAATTGAAAAAAATATATTAGCAAAGCTATGATATTAATAACTTTGATATTTGCAATTTGAGGTAAAATTTAGTAAAATGATAGGTATTAAAAGTAATTATTGTATGGAGGTAGTAAAAATGTCAGATGCTAAAAGTTTAGAAAAAACATATGAAGTAGCTTGGGATAAATATAGTAAAAATGATCTTGAAAAAGTATTTACATTATCTGATAATTATATAGATTTTATGTCAAAATGTAAAACTGAAAGAGAATGTGTAACAGAGTTTATTACGCTTGCTAAAAAAAATGGTTACAAAAATATTGATACTTATATAAAAGAGGGCACTAAATTAAAAGCTAGGGATAAAGTTTATGCAAGCAGCATGGGCAAAACTTTAGCATTATTTTTAATTGGGTCTGAGCCTATTGAAAATGGTTTTAAAATTTTAGGGGCTCATATTGACTCACCAAGACTTGATTTAAAACCAAATCCACTATATGAGGATTCAGATTTAGCATTGGTTAAAACACATTACTATGGTGGTGTTAAAAAATACCAATGGGTTACATTGCCTCTTGCTATACATGGTGTTGTAGTTAAGAAGGATGGTACAGTAGTAAATGTAGTAATAGGAGAAGATGAAAAAGAACCAGTAGTTGGAATTTCAGATCTCTTAATTCATTTATCTGCAGATCAAATGAAAAAAACTTTAGATAAGGCTATTGAAGGCGAAGATTTAAATGTATTTATGGGAAGTATACCAATAAAAGATAAAGATGCTAAAAATAGAGTAAAGTTAAATATATTAAAACTTTTGAATAATAAATATGGTATAGATGAAGAAGATTTTGTATCATCAGAATTAGAGGTAGTACCTGCAGGACGTGCTAGAAATTATGGTTTAGATAGTAGTATGGTTATGGCTTATGGACATGATGATAGAGTTTGTGCTTATACTTCATATGAAGCGCTAATGAATATGAATCAAACAGACAAAACATGTATAGTTTTGCTTGTTGATAAAGAAGAAGTTGGAAGTATTGGTGCAACTGGAATGCAATCTAAATTCTTTGAAAATACAGTAGCTGAAGTTGTTAATTTACTGGGGGAATATAGTGAGTTAAAAGTACGAAGGGCACTTGCAAATTCAAAAATGTTATCTTCAGATGTAACGGCTGCATATGATCCAACATTCCCATCGGTTATGGAAAAACGTAATTCTGCATATTTTGGAAAAGGTATAGTTTTAAATAAATATACTGGAGCTCGTGGGAAAAGTGGATGCAATGATGCAAATCCAGAGTTTATTGCTGAGCTTAGGGGTATTATGGAAAAGCATAATATAACATGGCAGACATCAGAACTTGGAAAAGTGGATCAAGGTGGTGGAGGTACTATAGCTTATATACTAGCAGAGTATGGTATGCAGGTTATAGATTCAGGAGTTGCTCTTCATAATATGCATGCACCATGGGAAATTGCAAGTAAAGCAGATATCTATGAAGCTTGCAGAGCTTATGAAGCATTTTTAATAGAAGCATAAAATAAGAAAGTATATATTATTAGAACTGCATTCACTTCGCTTAGTAATTCTAAGTTGATTTTATTAAAAAATACTAAAAAGTATAAACTCGCTAGCGCTCAAACATGTACTTTTCTTAACGTATTTTCCATAAAATCATCTAAGAATTACTAACGCTTGATCAAATGTAGTTTACGTAATATATACTTTCTTTGCCTTTCTAAATGAAAAAAGGAGATGTGAAAACATCTCCTTTTATGAGTCTAATGCATTTACAAAGATAGCTAGTTCTTCATGACTTAATGAAACTGAGCCAACAAGGCCATGACCTGTGTCAGATGTTGAAATTCCATGAAAATCTGAACCAGCAGTAACAAATTTGTTGTATTCTTTAGCTTTTACTTTTAGAAGCGATTTCTGTTTTTTTGTGTTTACCGGATAAATTGCTTCGATGCCATCGAAATCAAAGCCTAGCATTTCATCTATAGAAGTTTTTTTGATTAAAACTGGGTGTGCAAGTACAACCAATGCGTTAACTTTCTTTAATAAACTTATACCATCAGCAGTTGGAACTTTTTTAATGTGCACATATGCAGGACTATCATTTGAAAGAAAAGTGTCAAATATATATTTCCAATCATATTTGTATCCAGCATCTATAATTGCCTTAGCTATATGTGGCCTTGCTATTACACCTTTTGCTTGATCTAGAACCTTCTGGTAATCTAACTTTATATTGAAAAACGTATCTAGATTTTCCACTATTTTTCTACCTCTAAATACTCTAAAATCATCTATATTTTTTAAAAAATTTTGAAATTCTAAATTTTTATATTCATCGTCTTTAAAATATCCTAGAACGTGGATGCTTTCATTATTATGAACTGTAGATAATTCTATACCAGGTATTACCCTTATATTATTATTTATACCTTCTTTAATTCCTTCCTCGACATTTAAAGTAGTGTCATGATCGGTTATTGCAATAATATCTAAACCATTTAAAGAAGCTTCATGAATTAATTCCTTAGGACTCAGTTTTCCATCAGATGCATTTGTATGAAGATGGAAATCACCTCTGTTGTACATATAATCACCTCGAATGTATTGTTTAACATAGTACCATTTTACCTAATCTTTATGTATATGAAAAGGGGTTTATGATAAATAATAATTATTATTAGTTATATAAGATACAGTGTTTGTATTATTATAAAATATTATAGCCATTTTCAATATTTTAATACTAATGATTTTGTACAAATTATTTGATATAATAGGTAATTATAAGCGAATAGGAGAGAGGTTATGTTTTTGATGATAGATACATACAGAAATATAAAGGGTAGTGCTACTCTAAAGGGGTGGAAATCATAAATAACAATTTAACAGATGACAAAGTAAATCTTATTATGAAAAATAATATTTTTCGGTATAACTTAAGCAAAATCGAAAAATCAGAAATAAACAGGAAATACTGCAAACATAATATGAAACACTTTTTAGATGTGGCAAGACTTATGTATATAATTAGTTTGGAAAATAATTTTAATATACCGAAATACATAATTTATGCAACTGCACTTTTGCATGATATAGGTAGAGGGGAACAATATGAAAATGGTATTGCCCATAATATCGCGAGTGTGCTAATTGCTAAAAAAATATTAAAGCAATGTGAATATGGTGACAAAGAAATAGATGAGATTTTAGAAGCTATAGGAAACCATAGGAAAGATACTGAGAATTTTGAAAGTTTGAGTAATTTATTATATAAATGTGATAAACTTTCAAGGGATTGTGTCAATTGCGAGGCAAGTGTCGGCTGTAAATGGCCTTTAGATAAGAGAAATTTGAGGATGAATTATTAAAATCAAATAAATAGTAAATAATATTTTTCAGGGGGAAATTTATGATAATAGGAAACAAAGAGTTTGAACTAGGCAAAAGGACTTACATAATGGGGATTTTAAATGTTACGCCGGATTCATTTTCAGATGGGGGCAAATTTAATGATATCAGCTCAGCTATAGAGCGTGCTAAGGTAATGGTTGCAGAGGGAGTAGATATTATTGATATTGGTGGAGAATCGACTAGGCCAGGTCATGAAAATATTAGTTGCGATGAAGAAATTAAAAGAGTAATCCCTATTATAAGAGAATTAAAAAAGCAACTGGATATTCCTATTTCTGTGGACACATACAAGGGGAAAGTTGCAGAACTTGCAATAAAGGCTGGGGCAGACATGATAAATGATATATGGG
>ERZ1463035.152-NODE-152-length-10980-cov-10.699863_pt1 | contig 10980 bp, 14 predicted proteins | sample MGYA00564486_ERZ1463035 | MGnify/ENA primary metagenome ERZ1463035 (study PRJEB39244, sample SAMEA3635149) | Helicobacter pylori | study: EMG produced TPA metagenomics assembly of PRJEB11511 data set (Assembly of a 5300-year-old Helicobacter pylori... | reverse complement strand
CCACTTCCCTCGTGGCGCTGAAAGGCGGTCAAGTTGTTTGCCTGGACGCGACCGACAAGGCCGTGCTGGCTACCGCAGCCCTGGTAAACGCTGGAAACCATCTGTATGCCGTCATCGCTCAAACTCTGGGCGTAGGCGAGGATATTCCAGCTGGTGACTCGCTGACCCTGGACTACATGGAAACCGGTCGCGAGTTCGCTCTGTATACACCCGCTGGAACCGTGCTGACCCGCGACAAGATGCTGACCATCAAGGACGGCGTTGTAGCCCTGGCAGCAGCAGCGGCAGACGAAACCCCGGCTGATCGAGTAGTAGCGTTCTCGGTCGAAAAATACACCGTTGCAGCTGGCAAGCAAGAACTTGTCCGCGTGCGAATCGCTTAAGGAGCGCCGCTTTGATTATTTTCGACGCAGCCCATATGGGCAACACGTTCCATGCGCGCCAATACGCACGCATGAACGAGCAGCGCAAGCTGCACAACAACATGCAGCAGACGCTGCTGGGCCAGCACGGCCACTACCTGTCCGAGGACTCTCTCGTAGCGAACGAGTCCGGCATTTTCAAGCGCGATTTCTGGGTCGAGATCGACCGTCGCGGTATCGAAGTTCGCGAGAACGACCGTGGCCGTGAGTTCATGACTGACCTCATGACCCTGGCGACCCCGCTGTCGATCGGCAAGAAGTTGAAGGCGTACACCGCAAAAGAGGACATCTCGTACAACACCGAGATTTCCATGGACGGTAACGCGGTTGATGACTTCGATTCGATTGACTACCAGAACGAGGCCGACCCGGTTCCTATTTTCTCGGGCGGTTACGGCGTAAACTGGCGCGACTGGGAAGGCATGCGCGGCGAAGGGATCGAGCTTCTGTCTGACTCGGCAGCCGCGAAAAAGAAAGTGATCATGGAGCGGATGGCCGATTACCTGTTGAACGGATCCGACAAGATCAGCGTTAACGGTTTCAAAGGTCAAGGCATCAAGAACCACCGAAATACCCGCAAGATCGACATGACCGTCGTGGGCGTGGATCTGACCACCGCATCCAACGACGTTATTATCAACTTCTTTAACCAGACCCTGGCTATTGAGTTGGATGGTAACTTTGTTGATTACCTGGACGTCATGTGGGTTTCCCCGGAAATCATGCGCAACCTGACCCGCCCGTACTCCACGTCCGGCGAGTTCAAGGAAGGCATCTTGATGGACTACGTTCTGCGATTTGGCAAAGTTAAGTCCATCCGCCAGACCTACAAGCTGAAAGGCAACGAGTGGTTCGGCTACCAGAAATCACGTGACGTGATCACGCCTCTGGTGGGTGCTGCGCTGTCCACTGTGCCTATCCCTCGCATCATGCCCCACGACAACTTCAATTTCATGGAGTGGGCGGCAATGGGCTTGCAGATCAAGTCCGACGTCAACGGCAAAGGCGGCGTATTCTACGGCGCTAAACTTACCTAATCGAGGCGGGGGGTGGTAACGCCCCCCTGTTGCGTGTGAGCAAATTTACTTACCGAATTACCAAGCCTTACAATTCCTCGGTGAAGGAAGGCGACTTGCTGGAGGTTGACTTTCTCCATCCGTCGTTGATCCCTCACGTCGTACTCGTAAGCGCCCCAGGCGACCGGCTGGAAAAGCGCGAGAATGACTCGCGACTGACCCGCAATGACTCCTCGGCCAAGGACGAGGAAAAGGACGAGAAGCCAGAAAAGCAGCTGACCAAGGCGCAGATCGATAAGATGCACGCCGAGGCGCTGGCAATCGACGCGGCACTTTATCCGGCGGACTGATCATGCGTGACGAGATGCCAGATATTTAACTAAAACCCCGCCAAATATGAGCGGGGTTTTTTATTGGTACAATGAAAACAACTTTACAGGAGGGCGCAACGTGGCACTGATCACCATAGACGATTTGCTCGATAGCCTGGAGGATCAGCAGATTACGGTCTCGCTCATCATTGCCCAGGGGTTCATGTCTCTCACTGACGACCTTGAGGAGTGCTTTAACAAGCACGGGTACACCGAGGCAAAGCAAAAGCTGATACTGCTTACCCTTCTCGGGCTGCTTTGCATGCTTTCGAGTGACGCCCGGATCACCAGTCAGCGAGCCCCTAACGGCGCCTCTCGGTCGATGAAAATATCTGACCCCGGAGCCCGATGGAAATCACTCACGGGCTTGCTGGGGATGCTGGATCCGTTCGGCTGCACTCTCGGACTCATTCCGCCAAACCCCGAAGCAATGCCGGCTGGCTTGTGGGTATCTCCGGGGGATCAGCCGGGGTTCTGCTCATGAGTTCCATCGCTCGCTGGTCATACGTCGAGGATGTGACCGTGTGGCCGTTCCTGCGATCTGACAGGGCGGCAGGCGGCAAGGTGTGGGGTGAGCCGTACGTTATTAAGGCGTGCTGGGCTTTCAAGCCTCAAGTCATCACCAAGGACGACGGGACCGAGTACGTCGCCAAGGCAACGATCTGGACCGAGGCGGCAACGATCAAGTTCCGTGATCTGGTCCTGCTCGGAAAGAGCGAGGAGTCCACACCGCCGGACCGTGGCACGCATGAGGTGCAGGTAGCGGGACGCGACACGCTCAAGATGTTCGGGCGCAAAGAGCTGGACGACTGGACGATATACATATGAGTATGCACAAGGGCCTGAAAGAGGCGCAGGAGGCCACCAAGAAGCTGATCGAGAGCATCGGTGGCAAGCGGGTAGAGGCTGCCCTGACAGGCGCTGCGGGGATAGGCAGAGCGAGAGGGTTGACGCTTACTCCAATGGCTCTCGGGACCCTCGTTAACAGCCAATTTATGGAGGTGGTCCCGACTGACAAAGGGTGGCGGGCGCGCATCGGGTTTACTGCCGAATACGCGGCTTGGGTACACAAGGCTCCAGGCACCCTAAAGGGCAAGAACGTAAAGCGCCCGATCCCTGGGACCGGCAACGTGTGGGATCCGGAGGCCGTGCCGCAGTTCCTGCGCGTGGGTTTCGAGGAGACCCGTGACATCATGAAAGAAGCCTTTGATGACGGAATGACCCTATGAGCCTGAACAAAACAATTTTCGACTGGATCAGGACTGCGCCTGTTGTTGGCACGTTCGAGCAGATGATCGGAGGCTGGCGCGAGGACGATCTCGCAGAGGATGACGATCAAAAGTGTTTCGTGGCCTTCTACTACGACGGAGGCAGACAGCGCACGTCGATAACAAAGCAGCCGAGAATAATGATCTGGCTGGTCAGTGAGCGGAATGCGGACAGGGTGGCAGGGCGCCTGGAGAAGTTCTCAGACGTCGTTAACGACTTTGACGACTTCGCTAACAGGCTCCCTACCATATGCGGCCTTGTGAGTACAAGGACAATCGGTGGTATTATTGGGCCCAAGGCAACCGATAACGGGCGCACTGCTTACGGCCTGACCGTTGAGCTTATTGTCTGAGGAGGACATAAATTTGGCTATTTCACAAATTCCGGCAGGCGGGTGTCCGCAGGATGCCTATGTTGGCAAGCTCGTACCGATTGATTTTGCCATGGCTTGCGGCAACGTCGATCCGACAACTCTTAGCTATATGCCGATTGGCGCACAGCAAGGCGGTGACATCTCCATCGACTGGGACACCGTTGACGGCACGCACGCTGGCTCCAAGGGCTCGACCCGCGCCAACTACGCGACCTTCCAGGCTGTGACCGTATCCGGTGATGGTATCTGCATGGCAAAGGATGGGTCCCTGTCCAACCAAACCATGCTGTGGAAGCACGTTGCAAAACCTATCGGTGGCCAGCCCATCGTGTGGCTGCGACTGACCTTCCCGGACATCACGATCTACGTGTACTGCATCATCAAAAGCATGAGCCGTGCAATTACCTTTGATGACCTGTCGAAGTACACTTGGGAGGCTAACAGCACCTCGTCCGAGTTCGGCGTGGTAATCGAAGACACTCCGCAGGTTTAAGGGGATATATGGCATTCATACCGGTATCGTCTCCATATAACGCAGTAGGGGCGGCGCTAGCAGCGTCACTCCCACTCTCCACTAACAACCAGATTGACTACAAGCAGGGCGGCAAGCAGATTCTCATTCTTGAGAATACCGGCGCAACAGCAGTCACCGTTGTTATCAAGGGCGCTCAAGCCACAACCGTGATCCTGCCGCGCCTGGGCGAAACAAAGAACGTTGCATCTGGATTCTCTGTAGTCCTGGCCCCAACCTCTCGACAGCATCTGGCGCTGATCAATATTTCTGAATACCTGAAAGGCGCCATTACCGTGACTGGCGGCACCGCAGCCACCACGGCGATCATCATCGAGGCATGACACGCAGCACCCTTTAGGCCCTTCGGGGCCTTTTTTTATGCCCGTGGTAAAATTCCATGACCATAACGAGGGCTGAAAATTGAGAGTCAGGACGAGCATCGGAGAGATAGGGCTTGAGTACGGATCCCGCGCCATTGTGCTGCGCCCGTCTCTTGCCGCAATGGACTCTCTCGGCGACCCGGAGGAGATTGTAAAACTGTTTTCAGACCTGTTCTCGAGAGTCCCCGAGCCAACGCGATCCCCGGAGTACAACGCCCTGCTTTACAAGGAGCACTGGGAGAAAATCACGTGGACCGCGTATGCGGTTATAGCAGCCTGCGCGGACGAGGACATCACTGATTTCATCGGCTACCAAGGCGAGCGGTACGGGTCATTCAAGCAGGGAAAAGTCCCTCTCGACAACCTGGTGCCTATTGCTCGATCACTGCTAAAGCACGGCATTGTAGGCGACGTGGAGCGTGACCACTTCGGGGAGCAGGAGAACGGAGCCACCAACTCGACGCCGAGATTTGACGCTCGCGTGTTCGTCTCCATGGCCACTACAAACCTCGGCTACTCAGAGGCAGAGGCGTGGAATATGACTGTTACCAGTTTCATCCTCGCGGCCCAGGCGAAAGGCGGCAAGCGGAACTCAAACACTCCGCCAAAGGAACATGTCGAAGGGATCGCGGAATGGTCAAAGCTCGTGGAGGCTGCGCGAGAATTGAAGCGCGGAGGAAAGGAGCAGAGAAAAACAATGACCGAGGCAGAGTTTGATGCTGCCATGGCGAAAGTTTCGAGAGGAGAGGCGCAGTGAGTGAGGAAAACGTAGGCGGGATCGTCTATACGGTTGACGCCGACATTCGACCATTCGTTGAAAAGATGGCGACGACCGACAAAGGTCTCGATGACTTCGGCAAGGCGATGGATAGCACCGCCAAAAACATGAAAGCCGTCAACGACAGCGCAAAGTCAGTTGGCAGCTCCGTGTCCGATATGAGCAGCACGATGTCGACGGCTGCAAAGAGCGCGGACACCGCTGGCGCATCCATTGCTGACGTAGGCCAGAAGACCGAGACAGCGGCGGAGGCGATCAAGCGGATTGCATCTACTGTCCACGAGGCAACGACCGGCGTACAGGATCTGGAGCGTGCCACGAGCGCAAACGCGAGCGGAATGGAGCGCGCTACAACGGCCATGGAAAACGCGGCCATGGCAGCAGCAAAGATCAAAAAGGAGGCAGCTGACGCGGCGCCGAGCGTTAGTAAGTTCGAGTCGCAGACGGCTCGCCTCGAGAACAAGATGCGCTCTGTCAAAAGAGTGACAGAGGAGGAGGCCGAGGCACTCACAAAGCTGATGGGGCGCATTGACCCGACGTCGGCCAAGGTTCGCAAACTTGAGACTGACCTCGACCTTCTTAACGCTGCATTCCAGAAAGGACAGATAGGGCCCAAGCAATTCGAGGAGGCATCCAAGAAGGTTAACGACCAGCTTGACAAGCTGGAGGCATCAGCCAAAAAAGCAACCGGAGGGACAACCGCATTTACAGCGGTTCTGGCCCCGCTTGCTGCGGCAGTCGCTGGCGTAAAACTGGCAGCCATGGCCAAGGATCTAATCCTTGCCGGCGAGCAGATGGCGGTCACTCGCGTAGAGATCAACAGACTGACAGGATCTGTCGAGCAGGGCGCTGCTGTCTTCGAGAACCTGATCGCGATCTCTGGGCGTATCGGCTCGTCGTTTGGCGCCACCGAAAAGATATGGGCTCGCCTCAACGGCGTCATGATGTCTATGGGCAAGTCCCAGGATCAGGTGCTACAGCTGACAGAGACCTTGCAGCAGATGGCAGCCCTCGGCGGAACCAGCATGGAGCAGATGGCGTCAACCGTCGACCTTCTGCAAAAGGGTTTCATCAACGGCACCTTGACCGCCCGCCAGTTCCTTACAGTGATCCAGCAAAGCCCGGAGATCGGACGCCAGCTCGCTCTTGGCATGGGCAAGGATCTGCGCGACGTAATCACCGACCTCAAGACCGGCAAGGCATCTGCCGAGGACATGTTTGACGTACTGCTGAACCGTGGCCAAGCCGTTAACACGGAGTTTGGAAAGCTGCCTCGGACCATGGGCGAGGCTGGTCAGGCCATGACCACGGCGTTTGTGGCTGCCATCTCGAAGCTCAACGACTTGATCGGCGGCACGACTACACTTTCCGGCATCATGGACAAGATCACTCGCGGGATAAACCTGTCCGTAGGTAATCTGTCCGAGGTAGAGCAGCTAAACGTCCTGATGCAAAAGCGCCTGACCTTGCAAAAGAAGACCGCAGCCGCAGAGGCCAGCTTTCTTGGCGCCGGTCAACTCAGGATCACCAACGATAAAAAGATCGCGGCGATCAACGCGGAAATTCTGGCGATCCAGAATCGACGTATTGACGCGCAGAAGAAAGAGAAAGCACTTTCCGACGCCGAGGCAGCTCGAAAGGCGGATCCTGCGCGCCAAACCGAGGACGGCCAAAAGGAGATCAACAACGCAAGGGACCGGATCGCTCTGCTGAAACAGGAGGGTGTCGAGCGGGCAAAACTGAAAGCCCTGCAAGCGCTTCCCAAGGACGCTGGCCCGGACGAAAAGAAAGAGGCAATCCGTCTCGCCATCGAGGAGTTCAACCTAACCGAAGCCCAGGCGAACGCCAAGAAGGCAACGCGCAAAGAGGAGTCTCAGGCGAACAAGGACGCAGCCAAAGCACTGCGCGAAAAGATAGCCCTCGAAAAGGAAGCTATCAGGCACTCAGAAGAAAACGCCAAGGCCATCACGGGCATGGCGGCTGCACTCCAGCTGGCAGGACTCAAGGGCGAGGATCTGGCTGTAGCTCAGGCGAAACTCAAGCTGAACAAGTGGGCAACCCCGGAGGATGTCGCACAAGTAGAGAAGCTGGCAAAGGCTTTGTACGCGGTCAACCAGACCAAGACAAATCAGAAGCTACTTGCAACCATGGATCCGATGGTAGGCGAGATTTCTCGCTATGAGACGGAACTCGAAAACCTCAAGAAACTCAATGACGCCAAGCTGGTAGAAAACGACCGATACCTTGAGATGAAATCGGCGGCGGAGTACCAGCACGATCAGGCCATGCAGAAGCTGGCAGAGGCAGACTACGCCCGTCAATCGTTCTCGAACAAGTTCCTTATGGACGGGATCAACGCGCTGGCGTCAGCCACCACCCAGACGCTATCTGGCCTGCTGTCCGGGACCATGAACGCCCGCGAGGCAATGGCAGGGTTCGCTAACGTGATCCTAAATCAGGCGGTCGGGGCGGTCGTCGAGCTTGGGTTTGCCCAGGTCAAGCAGGCGATCATGGGCAAGACCGCGCAACAGGCAGCGGCAGCGGCTTACGCTGCTGGTGTGGCGGCTCAGGTCCAGGCGACTACAGCCCTTGCTGCCCAGGCTACGTTCGCCTCGATCTCTGCAATTCCTGTCGTTGGTCCTGGCATGGCGGTAGGGGCGGCAGCTACTGCGGCAGCTACCGCAGAGGGCTTGGGCGCTCCAGCGGTGGCCATGGCGGCGGCGTCCGGGCGATACAACGGCGGCACCGTGGACGCCGGCGGATTCTACCGGATCAACGAGGGCGGGGATCCAGAGGTTTTCAACGCGGCAGACGGCTCCCAATACATGATGGCCAACCAGCGGGGAGAGGTTGTGAGCAACAAAAATGCGTCAAAGGGCGGCGGTGGTATTATTAATAACATCACTATCAACGTCGACGGCGACGGCAACCAAAGCTCGTCAGGTACAGGCGGCAACGGATCCAAAGAGATCGCAAGTTCTCTGGCTGGCGTTGTTGTAAACGAGCTACAGGTGCAGCTGCGTCCGGGCGGCATCCTCTGGAGAATGCAGAATGGGTAACGAGGTATTTCCCTCCCCTGTGCAGCTGGCGCCCTCGGCGTCAGTTTCATTCCGGGTAAAGGTCGCAAGGTTCGGTGACGGCATGGCGCAAGTTGTTGGCGCCGGCCTCAACACCCGAGAGCAGACCTATACAGTCGAGGTCTTGAGCGCTACAGGCAGTAAGTGCCTGGGATCCCAAGACTACAAAATTGCAAAGGCTTTCCTCGACAGAATGGGGGGAACCACGTCGTTTTTGTGGACCCCTCCCGACGAGCCTCAAGCGCGCTTCCTTTGCACCGGATACGCGCCCAAGGAGATCGGAGCCGGCGTGTATTCCCTGTCCGCTAAATTCGAGCAGTGGTTCCAGCCATGAGCAATAAATTAAACTCGGCAATCCAAACCCTGGAGCCTGGAAAGCTGGTAACTCTGTACGAGATCGACGGAGAGAACATCGGCGCCGGGATCTATCGTTTCCACTCGGACAGGACGGCGGGCGTGATCAAGTTCGGCGGACTCAGTTACAGCCCGTGGCCAATGGAGGCGGACGGATTCGAGGCTACCGGCACCGGCACCGCGGCGTCTCCAAAACTGACCATGGCGAACGTGGACGGATTCATAACCGCGCTCTGCCTCTCGTTCCGGAACATGATCGGCGCCAAGTTCATCCGCCGGCGAACCCTGTCGCAGTTTCTCGATGGGCAGCCGGAGGCAGATTATGACGAGCAGTTTCCGCAAGAGATATGGAGGATCGAGCAGCTACTCGGGCGGGATCCGAATCAGGCTACTTTCGAGCTGGCAAGCGACATTGATTTTCGTGGGCAGATGATCCCCGCTCGACAGATCGTTGCCAACGTGTGCCCGTGGCGCTATCGAGGGGCGGAGTGTGGATACAACGGCGGACCGGTTGCAGACGTCAACGACAACCCAACGTCGGACCCAACAAAAGACGACTGCTCGCGATTCACTCGCGGGTGTAAATTCCGTTTCGGAGAATATGGAGAGCTGCCTTTTGGCGGGTTCCCATCGGCAGGGCTTGTACGATGAAAAAGAAAACGCTTAGAGACGCTATCGAGCACGCTATCGAGGATTACCCTCGCGAGTCTTGCGGACTGGTGATTGACGGTAACTACGTCAGGGTCCCGAACGAGGCTGCGGACCCTCTGAAAAACTTCAAGATCAGCGCAGAAAAGTGGGCGGAGTGCGAGGACCTCGGGAATGTGCAAACTGTTATACACAGCCACCCCGACGCAAGCGCACGCCCAAGCGAATCAGACCTGATCTCCTGCGAGGCCACCGGTGTCCCGTGGGTGATTATCGCGGTCCACGGTGGCAAGTACGAGGACATCAACACGTTCGAGCCGTCAGGCTACGTCTGTCCTCTCGTGGGGCGACAGTTCGACCATGGCAACCTTGACTGCCTATCCATCGTTCTCGATTACTACAAGCGGGAACTAGGGGTGGACCTGGGCTCGTACGAGCGAGAGGACCTCTGGTGGGATAAGGGCAAGGACTACTATCGGGAGCTGCTTCCAAAAGCAGGTTTCGTGCCGGCAGACCTGCCGCTTAAAAAGGGTGACGTAGTGCTCATGCAGGTGCGATCCCCGGTGCCGAATCACGCCGGGGTGTATCTGGGGGACGATGGTATAATTTCCAGCGAGCCCCACCATTACCCTGCTCCGGGCTCGATCCTCCACCACATGTACGGTCGCGATTCTTGTCGCGAGGTATACGGAGGGTACTGGCAGGAAAAGACCGTGAGCATCTGGAGATATGAAACTTAAAACGATCCGCCTGTATGGTGTGCTCGGTCATCGTTTTGGCCGAGAGCACCGGCTAGCAGTACGAAACGTTACAGAGGCCATGCAGGCTCTGTCAGTGCTGATACCTGGCTTTGAGGAGTTCATGCTTAACGCGGCAGATAGAGGGCTGACGTTCTCGGTTTTCTCCGGCAAGCGGAACATAAACAAGGACCAGCTCAACGACCCAGCTGGATCCTCTGACATCCGGGTAGCTCCAATCGTCATGGGCAGCAAGCAGGCGGGACTGTTCCAGATCGTTGCTGGCGTAGTCCTGATCGTTGCTGGCTTTTTCACCGGCGGCACCACGTGGGGACCGGCGATGATGGTAATGGGTGGCGCGCTTGCCCTGGGCGGCGCCATCACCATGATGACCCAGCAAGCAGTCACAAAGGATTCCGGCGATACTGGTTCAAACGTTGCGTCCAAGAATTTCAATGGACCAGTTAACACCGTTGCCCAAGGCAACCCAGTGCCGTTGCTTTATGGCGAGCTGATCGTAGGCAGCGCCGTAATTAGCGCGGGAATATACCCGGAGGACAAAGCGTGATCAATGGCTCAAAAGGCGGCGGGGGCAGCGAGCAGAGACCCCCTATCGAGTCACCAGACAGCCTAATCAGCGTCTCCTTTGCAAAGATCCTCGACCTCGTTTCAGAGGGTGATATTGAGGGCCTCGTTAACGGCTGGAACTCTGCGTACCTGTCAGAGACGCCGGTCATGTCAAACGGGCAGATGAACTTTAGCGGCGTGGAGCTGCACGAGCGAAAGGGCACTCAGGACCAGTCGTATATCACTGGCTTTCCATCGAGCGAGTCAGAGCTTGGCGTTAACGTGGCGATTGAATTTGCAAAGCCAGTTATCCGTGCCGTGAATAACAGGAACCTGTCCGCTGTCCGTATCCGCTTGCGCGTCCCCAGGCTGACCACTCAGGACATGAGAACAGGCGACATCAACGGAGGAAACGTCCCTTACAGATCGAAGAGCACACGTCTGAACTCCAGTCACCAGTACTATCTCGTATGC
>ERZ1463035.151-NODE-151-length-11003-cov-13.303343_pt1 | contig 11003 bp, 12 predicted proteins | sample MGYA00564486_ERZ1463035 | MGnify/ENA primary metagenome ERZ1463035 (study PRJEB39244, sample SAMEA3635149) | Helicobacter pylori | study: EMG produced TPA metagenomics assembly of PRJEB11511 data set (Assembly of a 5300-year-old Helicobacter pylori... | reverse complement strand
TGTGAAACGGGGTTTTTTATTTTAAATAAGGAGAATATAAATGGATAAAGATTGGATTGAGATAACTATAATAACAAGTAGTGAGGCGGTTGAAGCGGTTTCTGCAATGCTATATAATACTGGAGTTGAGGGGGTATCTATTTTGGATCCATTAGATTTGATTTATAGAAGGGATCATACTACGGATTGGGACTATTTTGATGAGAGCATTATTGATACAAAGAGTGGTGTTGTTATTAAGGGATACTATAAAAAAGATCAGCATTTTAATGAACATTTAGAAGAAATTAAAATAGGAGTAAATAATTTACCTAGCTTTGGACTAGATAAAGGAGCAGGGTCTGTTACTGCGCAGAAGGTAAATGAGGAGGATTGGGAAAATAACTGGAAGAAGTATTATAAACCATTAAAGGTTGGAGAAAAGATAGTCATAAAGCCTATATGGGAACAGTACAATGAAAATCCCGGTGAAATAATTGTTCAGCTAGATCCAGGTATGGCCTTCGGAACTGGTTCTCATGAGACTACCAGGATGTGTATAAAGGCATTAGAAAGGTATGTAGACGATAGTTCAACTGTTTTTGATATAGGTACAGGGTCTGGAATATTAGCTATCACAGCAGCCAAGCTTGGGGCTAAGAAAACTGTAGGAGTTGATTTAGATCCAGTTGCTGTAGACTCTGCAAAGCAGAATGTTTCATATAATGATATAGATAACATTGAGATATTGTACGGAGACCTACTTGAGGTTGTTAAAGGAAAGGCTAATATAGTTATTGCTAATATAATGGCTGATATAATCATATTCCTAACAGATCAAGTTAAAGAAATTATAACTAAGGGTGGATATTTTATATCTTCAGGAATAATTTTATGTAAAAAAGACGAAGTAATAAATAATCTAATAAAGTGTGGATTCACAATTGAGGAGATAAATGTAGAGGGAGAATGGGTTTGTATAGTTGCAAAATTATAGTAAATGTATAAGTTAGGGGAGAATAAATAATGCATAAATTTTTTGTACCCAAAAGTAATATAAATGATAATAAAGCTATTATAGAAGGCGAAGATGTAAAACATATATATAAGGTATTAAGGCTTCAGGTTGGTGAAAATGTAAGTGTTAATAATTGTGAGGGCGTTGAATACATAGGTGAAATAACTTCTATAGACAAAAAACTTGTAAATATAAATCTTCTTAAAGAAAATCCTATAAATAACGAAAGTCCTGTTGAGGTATACTTATTTCAAGGTATGCCTAAATCTACAAAAATGGATTTAATAGTTCAAAAGAATACTGAACTAGGAGTTAAAGCAATAACCCCTATAATTACACATAGGGTAGAAATTAAAACTGAGATAATGGAATTTAAAAAAGATAAGGAACTTGATAAAAAGATAGTTAGATGGAATAGGATAGCTCTTGAAGCTTCTAAGCAAAGTAAAAGAAGTTTAATACCGATAATTAATGCACCTATAGATTTTGATAATTTACTTATCGAATTAAAAGCTATGGATTTAGTGGTAGTACCCTATGAAAATGAAGAGGGTTATGGAATGAGAAAATTAGTCAAAGATATAGATAAAGAAAACATTAATAAAGTTGCAATTATTATAGGACCTGAGGGTGGATTTGAGGAATATGAAATATTAAAACTTAAAGAGATAGGAGCAAAAATCATAACTTTAGGACCTCGAATACTTAGAACAGAAACAGCAGGATTCACATGCTTAAGTTTAATAATGTATGAGCTATCTGACCTTGGTGGAAGTTTAAAATAAACATTCTAATTAATTTATTTAAAAGGAAAATTAACTTTTATGTTGAATAGTATAGTATAGGATGAATTGGAGGTGATAATGTGGAAAAGGGTTGTGTGGAAAAGGTCGATTGTCTTTTTTGTAAAATCATAAAAAAACAAATTCCATCAGAAATGTTATATGAAGATGACAAAGTTATAGTTATTAAAGACATAAGTCCTCAGGCACCAGTACATGTTATAATTATTCCAAAACAGCATATTGATAATTTAAATTGCTTAAAGGAAGATCAGTCAGAAATAATAGGGCATATATTTATGGTTGCAACTAAGGTTGTACAGACTTTAGGAATTGCAAATACTGGATATAGGATTGTTTCTAATTGTGGTGAGCAAGGGGGTCAAACAGTTCAACATATACATTTTCATTTGCTCGGTGGAAGATTGCTTGAGTGGCCACCTGGTTAATTTATAATAATTTAATAAATTGAATTTTTGATAATGTTTTATAAAAAAGCATTATATATATAACAAAACAGCAATGAAAATGTTGACATTATGTAAAGCAGTGTTGTATAATAAAAAATGTACTATTTAGGCCCCGCATTAGCTGCTTTTAAATTGAATTGAGCTAGCGGAGGGAGGGATAATGATGTCAGAAATTAAAGTTGGAACAGACGAGACAATTGAGAATGCTTTAAGAAGGTTTAAGAAAAAGTGTGCAAGAAGTGGAGTGCTCGGAGAAGTAAGAAAAAGAGAGCACTACGAAAAACCAAGCGTTAAAAAGAAATTGAAATCAGAAGCTGCAAGAAAAAGAAAATTTAAATAGATTTTTTAAATTGAGAAAGACAAGATTTGTTTTATAATGTAAAAGAGTCTTGTTATAATACCTTCCTCAGCAGTAACTAAATCATAAATTTAGAGCTATTCAAAAAAAAGCAGTGGTGGTATTGGGATATAATGGTATGAAAATGTAAAGAAAAGTTATGTTTATCTCATTACCTTAAGTTAAAGGTGAATTAGATGGTAAACTTGATTGCAAAATAATATTTTAATAAATAAAAGATTCAGCATTTGCTGGGTCTTTTTTTTATTTTAAAAAATTATAAATGGTTATTAATTAGACACTTTTTTCATAAATTTAATATGAAGTATTTTGTGAGGTGAGTGTATGAGTAATAAATTTTATAAAACAAGAGAAATGATTGCGAGTAAGTTAGATTTGCCAAAAGATATACTGTTGGATTTACCCAAAATCACTATTTTGTCAAATAATGAAATAAACATAGAAAATCATAAGGGAATAGTAGTATTTGAAGAAGAAGAAATAAAAATAAATTCCAATGTGGGCCCAATTTCGATATATGGTAAAAATTTTAAAATATTATTTATAGGAGGAAACACAATAACTTTAAGTGGTAATTTTAAATCAGTTGTGTATGAAAGTCATGAATAATTTTAAAAAATATAAAAAAGGTAATGTCACAATGGAAATTCAATCATTAATTCCAGAAAAATTTATAAATTTATTATGGAAAAATGATGTTGTAGTAAAAAACATACGAAAAATTAATATAACAACGGTGATTTTAGAAGTAAAACTAAGTGATTATGGTGAAATTAGTAAAGTGGCAAAACGAACAGGTACTAGAGTAAAAATTATTGGAAGAAGTGGAATGTCATTTTTTTTAATAAAATTAAAGAGTCGATCCGCTCTCTTAATTGGAATGATTTTATTTGGCAGTATAATATATTATCTATCTACGTTTGTATGGAATATAGAAATTAGTACAGAAAACTACATAAGTCCATATGAACTCAGAAATCAAATTAAAGGATTTGGTGTAATACCGGGAATGAGGAAAAAAAACGTAGATGTGTATGAAATTGAAAGCAAAATTCTAAGAAGTAATGATGAAATAATGTGGGTAAAGGCAAGAATTGACGGTGTTAAATTAAAAGTAGATGTGATAGAAAGGCAGTCTCCACCTATCATAGTTAGCAATAAAAACCCTTGTAATTTAATAGCGAGTAAAGATGGTGTAGTGGCTAGAGTATACACGACGGATGGCACATCCATTGTGAAAGATGGGGACTCAGTGCAAAAGGGTGATATATTAGTTAATGGTGAGCAAGGCAAAGAAGGTAGTGTTTACCCTGTACATGCAAAAGGTGAAGTTATAGCAAGAACTTTTTATGAACAGATTAAAGAAGCGCCAATAAGCAAAGTAACAAGGGTAAGAACAGGGAACATTTTTAGTAATTTTTACATTAAATTAGGAAATAAAAAAGTTTATCTCAAAAATAGCTTAAATCCCTATAAGACTTATGATAAAATAGAAAATAACAATAAGTTTGTCTGCAAAGAAACATATTACGAAGTTAAAGTGAAAAATATACCTACGGATGTTACTAAAACACAAGATGAAATATATTTTAACATTTTAAGAAAGTTAGATAAAAGTGTAAAGATCATTAATAAAATAGAAAGTGTAAAAAAAGAAAATAATAAATATTCTATAAGAGTATTGGTCCTTGCTGAAGAAAATATTGCGCAGGAGGCAAATATAGTACCCGAAAAAAATAGTGAATCACAAAAAAATAGTAAAACCAAAAAGATAGCACAATAAAGATTAATAGATTCTTAATTTACTTGAGTAAAAAAGGTGGTATAGGTATGAGAAAGATCAGGGAGCTTATAAACTTAAAGAAAACAAAGCCATATGTAATTTTTATAGTTACGACGATTATAATGTATTCAATTTTAGTAACAGCTTTAGTTCCTAAAAAGTACACTTTAAATGTTGGAGATATTGCCAAGGGAGATATAAAAGCTCCAAGAGAAGTTGAAAATGAACTTGCCACAAAAAGTGATATAAATAAGGCTATAAAAAATGTAGGGGAAAAAACAATAAAAGTTCCTGTTAATGAGAAGTCTATGGAAAATATATCTAAGCTATTTTCTACAGTAAGTAAATTAAATGTTGCCGATGTTAATAAATCAGATGTTGTTAACAATGAAGATGCAGCTACGAAACTAGTCTTAGAAAAGGAGAAAATAGAACTATTAAAAAAAAGCAGTCCAGTTTCCAATTTTACTTATGAAAACTATCAGTTTTTAATAAATTTAGATATTAAACAAGCTGATGAATTAGAAAAATTCATCAAAAAAACAATCACGACACTTTATGATATAACTACAATTAATGAAAATAAGCCTGAAGAAATTGTTATGGCTAAAGGGATGATTGCAACAACGTTTATAAACTCAAATTTTCCTAAGAATATAAGAGAAATAGGAATAGCGATTGCAAATGTAGAAGTTCGTCCTAATACAATATATGATAAGGCAAGTACAGATATAGCCATTAAAGAAGCCGAAAAGAATGTTAAACCGATTATTGTTAAGAAGGATCAAATTATTGTAAAAGAGGGTGAACCAATAACTGCGGAGCAGATGTCACTACTCGAATCATTGGGACTCCTAGATAATGCTAATAATTTCAATTCGTCATTATATTTAAGTTTAGCAGCACTTGTTTGTTTCGTAATTCTGATTCAATGGTTCTATTTATACAAGTACCATCAGTCAATTTATTATGATACAAAAAAATTAATTATGATTAATATTCTTAGCATAATTTCAATACTGCTAGCAAGAGTTCTAGGCATAATATCTATATTTGTAATTCCACTAGCTTGCGTTCCTATGCTTATGGCCATTTTAATAAGTGATGAAGTAGCTATAGCATTAAGTATTCTTAATTGTATTCTAATTAGTGTTGCAGTTAATTTTAATTTTGAAGTTACAATACTCGCCGTACTAAACTCTATTGCAGGTGTTATTATGCTTAAAAAAATGCAACAAAGAAATGATATATTATATTCATCCTTATATATTGCAATGGTGAACTTGGTTATGTATCTATCTATGGGATTTTTGCTTAGTAATAGTATAATGGATGTATTAAAGAAAGCAGGACTGGTTTATATAGCAAGTTTAGTAGCTGGAACACTTACTATAGGATTTTTACCATTTTTCGAAAGCTTTTTTGATATTGTAACTACAGTAAAACTTTTGGAGCTGTCAAATCCGAACCACCCTTTATTAAAGAGGCTACTTTTAGAAGCACCAGGTAGTTATCATCATTCTGTACTTGTAGCTAATTTAGCAGAGGTTGCCGCGGAATCAGTTGGAGCAAATCCAGTTCTAGCAAGGGCCTGCGCATACTACCATGATATTGGCAAGATAAAGAGACCTTATTTCTTTAAAGAAAACCAATTAGGAAATGATAATCCACATGATAAAATAACTCCAAATTTGAGTACACTTATAATTATTTCTCACGTGAAAGACGGACTTGAGCTTGCAAAAGAATATAAAATACCTAAGGTTATTCAAGACGTGATAGTGCAACATCATGGCACAACTTTAGTTAAGTATTTTTATATAACTATGAAAAATGCTAGTGAAAATCCAGATGAAATTAGAGAAGAAGATTTTAGGTATAAGGGACCTAATCCGGAGAGTAAAGAAGCAGCAATTATAATGCTTGCAGATGCAGTTGAAGCAGCTGTAAGATCAATTGCAAATCCTACTAAAGGTAAAATAGAGGAAATGGTCAATAATTTGATAAAAGATAGGCTTAATGATGGACAATTAGATAATTGCGATTTAACTTTAAAAGATTTAGAAAAGATAAGAAAATCTTTTTTAAAAGTGCTTACAGGGATATACCATGAGAGAATAGAATATCCACTAGATAAATGGGAAAATGATAAGTCTATTGAGAATAAGGAGCAAATTAAAATAAACTAGAATAATAAAATGATTAGGTATCTCTAAAAAAAGAACAAGTTAAGGAGTGAAAAAAAGTATGATTTTAATTGACAATAGGCAAAATAAAATTGAAGTTACAAAGGAACTTGAAACTGTAATAAAGGATGTTATTGAGTATACACTAAAAGAGGAAAAACTTCTTATAGATAACGAGGTTAGTGTTATATTTATAGATAATGAAGAAATTAAAGAAATAAATAAAAAGTATCGTGGAATAGATAAAATTACGGATGTGTTATCTTTCCCAATGTTAAATTATCCAGAAAACAAGGTTTTTAAAGAAGTGTATATAAATCATAAATTTGACGAGAGTGATTTATATGATGAAAAATTAGTAATTGGTGACGTAGCGTTGTCACTTGAAAAATCAAAAGAGCAAAGTGAGGAATTCGGGCATTCCTTCATTCGTGAATGTGCTTATCTTACAGTACACTCAATTTTGCATTTACTTGGATATGACCATATGGAGGAAAATCAAAAAAACATTATGAGAAAAAGAGAAGAAGAAATATTAAACAATTTTAGTTTAGCAAGATAAAATACAGTAGGGTTATTCTTATGTGCCTTACCTGCGAGAAAATTTTTAAAGGTGGTCAAGTATGAAGGTGAAAAAATTAGTTGATAGTTTTAATTATGCGATTGAAGGAATTATATACTCGATTCGTACACAAAGAAATATGAAGATACATATGGTAACTACTATATTAGTACTTACTGCTACGTTTTTTTTTGATCTTTCAAAAATAGAACTTTTAATTATTACTATAACCATAACACTAGTGATAGTGGCTGAAATGATAAACACTGCAGTAGAATGTGCGATAGATGCCACAACAAATTTCTATCATCCACTAGCTAAAATTGCTAAAAATGTGGCGGCTGGAGCAGTACTTGTAACTGCTATAAATTCAGTCCTAGTTGGATATATAATATTTTGGGATAGAGTCACTCCGTTTAATAAGACGGTGATGCTAAAAATTAAAAGATCTGACCCTCACATGATTTTTTTTATACTTGTCATAGTTTGTATTGCAACTGTTGTAGTTAAAGCCATTTATGGAGAAGGAACTCCACTTAGAGGTGGTATGCCGAGTGGCCATAGTACTATAGCATTTTCTGTGGCAACAACTATAACATTATTAACTAATGAACCTTTAATTATGGTGTTATCTTATTTTATAGCTCTAATTGTTGCACAAAGTAGGGTTGATTCAGAAATTCATTCTGTCTTAGAAGTCGTGTTTGGTGGTATTTTTGGTACATTATTAACATTGTTACTATTTAAAATTTTAGGATGATAACTTTATTTATTGACAATGAAAAGTACTTTAAATATAAATATAATAATATTGAAATACTAGTATTTAGTGATATAATTATTATACATGACTTTTAGGTTAGGAATATTAATATAATATTAATAAAAATGAAAAATTATATGATTAAGCGAATTGGTAATATATTATAAGATTAGGTGTTTTTATAAAAGAAAATTTATTAAGGTAAGATAGAAACAAAAACTATTTACTTAAGATAAAAAGAAGGAGGATATATGTTTAAATCAGGATTTGTAACAATTATTGGAAGACCTAATGTAGGAAAATCTACATTAATAAATTATATAATGGGGGAGAAATTATCAATTGTGTCAAATAGACCCCAAACTACAAGAAATAATATACAAACAATTTTAACAACTAAGGAATCTCAAATAATATTTGTGGATACTCCAGGAATGCATAAACCTAGACATAAACTAGGAGAATACATGGTTAAGGTAGCGAAACAGTCGGCAAATGAGGTAGATGTTATATTATTTATAACTACACCAGGTGATGAAATTGATATGGGTGATAAGCATATTCTTGAACAGTTTAAAGGAACTAAAATACCAGTGTTTTTATTAGTAAATAAGATAGATGAGAACACTCAAGAGAGAGTCGCTAAAACAGTTCAAGGTTATTCTGAGTATTTTGATTTTAAAGAAATAATACCAATAGCTGCTATAAAAGGAAAGAATGTTGACATAGTTACAAAACTTGTAGAAGAGAACATGCCAGAGGGCCCTCTATATTATCCAGAAGATATGGTTACAGATCAACAAGAAAGATTTATTATTACTGAGATCGTAAGAGAAAAGGCTTTAAAATTATTATCACAAGAAGTTCCTCATGGAATAGCAGTTGAAATTATTTCTATGAAGAGAGATAAAAATGAAATTTACGATATAGATATTAACTTACTTTGTGAAAAAGATTCTCATAAGGGTATAATAATCGGAAAAGGTGGAAAAACATTAAAGAAGATTTCTACTTATGCAAGACAAGATATAATGAAATTATTGGGAGAAAATATTCATTTGAGATTGTGGGTTAAGGTAAAGAAAGAATGGAGAGATACTTCGAGCATTTTAAAAGAACTTGGATATAAATAGGAGATGATCTTCTGGCAATCTTAAAAACTAGAGCTATCGTCATTAAGACACAAGAATTTAAAGAAAATGATAAGTTAGTCTGGTTATTTACTGAAGATTTTGGTAAAGTAACAGCTATAGCAAAGGGCGCAAGGAAAAGTAAAAGTAGGTATATATCATCGACTTTACCTTTTTGTTATGGCGAATTTGTGCTTTTCAAAGGAAGAAACTTATATACAATAAACGAAGTTACAATTATAGATTCATTTCAGCAATTATTAAGAGATTTGGATACAATTACATATGCCTCATATTTTAATGAATTAATTGACATAACGCTTGAAAATGATGAGGTTCATAAAGAACTTTTTAAAGACTTAGTTACTGCTTTTTATTTTATTAAAAATGATGTTATGGATATAGAGATTCTGGCAAGGGCTTTTGAAATAAGAATCTTGAAAGCAACAGGATATGAATTGAATTTTGATAAGTGTGTAAGATGTAGAAAAAAAATAGCTATTTCAAATTATATAGATTTGATATCTTATGGTCCAATTTGCAAGGAATGTGAAAAACTAAATAGTATATATATATCAAATCCAACATATAATACATTAAAATTTTTAAATAACTTTGGTATGGATAAAATTAATAGAATCAGTGTATCTAAAACATCAAAACTTGAATTATATAAAATTTTATCACTTATCATTTCTCAAAATTATACAAGAAAGCCCAAAAGCTTAGAAATGTTTGATTACTTAACAACAATTTAAGGAGGATGATTTTAATGGAAGAAATTACACTTGAAAAGATTGATATTATTAAGGAACGGACAGGAGTTTCATATACTGATGCTAAGGCTGCACTGGTGGAATGTGAAGGTAATGTAGTTGATGCTTTGATTTATATCGAAGCAAAAGAACAAAAATCAGCTAAATTTAATATGGATGAAATGTATACTACTAAGGATGAGTTTTTAGCATGGATAAAAGAGATAGCAAGAAAAGGTAATGTAACACGGATAAAAATTAAAAAAGATGATAAAGTTGTTATAGATATTCCTGTTAATGCAGGTATTGCAGTAGGTATAATTGGATTATACATACCGGCACTATTTGGTATAGGCATATTTGCAGCAGTAGTAACAAATGTTACAATAGAGATAACTAAAGCAGATGGTAGCGTAGAAATAATTAATACTATGATTAAAAATACCGTTGATGATGTGGTAAGCAAAATGAGCGATATGGGTGAGGATGTAAAAGAAAAATACAATGAAACAAAAGATAGTTTTAGCAAAGGTACTAAAGATAATAAAGATAGTAACACTGACAATGTATATCAATATACTGTAAAGTTTGAAGAAAAAGATAAAGAAGAAGACAAAGAAGCAGACAAAGAAGAAGATAAAAAAGAAGATAAAAAAGAAGATAAAAAAGAAGATAAAAAAGAAGATATAGAAAATGAAAATACTAAAGAGAAAGAATAAAATAGTGATTTTATATTGCTATTTTAGCATTAGAAAATAGAATAAAAATAGTTTTTTATTTTGTAAAGCCAGCAGCTATTAGTTGCTGGCTTTACAAAAGTTGAAAATATAATAATTAGGACTAAAAAAGAGATTAAAAAGACATACATTCAAAATGAAAATGTGGTATAATGTTACAAATGGTATGTGAAATTTTAGCATATTATTAATTTTTGCAAACGTTTTGATTCTAATATATTACATTTATAAAAAATGTATGTATTTAAAAGTTGCTGATTGATGCTAATGGGATATTCTTATGACCATTATCATATATTAATTATAATCGAAGGAGTTGTGTGCAAATGGAAAATAAAAAGTACGTATACCATTTTAGTGAGGGTAATATTTCAATGAAAAATCTTCTAGGTGGAAAAGGTGCAAATCTTGCAGATATGACGAGCCTTGGAATTCCAGTTCCAAAGGGATTTACAGTTACTACTGAAGCTTGTAATAAAT
>ERZ1463035.150-NODE-150-length-11022-cov-13.539436_pt1 | contig 11022 bp, 10 predicted proteins | sample MGYA00564486_ERZ1463035 | MGnify/ENA primary metagenome ERZ1463035 (study PRJEB39244, sample SAMEA3635149) | Helicobacter pylori | study: EMG produced TPA metagenomics assembly of PRJEB11511 data set (Assembly of a 5300-year-old Helicobacter pylori... | reverse complement strand
CGTCAGCAACATCAGTATTAAAAAATATTGATCAAACGAAATATGACATATACCCAATAGGCATAACTAAGGATGGGCTATGGTTTCAATATACGGGTAAAGTAGAGAATATAGATAATGGTAAATGGGAAACTGATGAGTACTTTAAAGTACCCGAGGGCCAAAAACTTATATTTAACAAAGAAGTGGATGTTGTTTTCCCAGTGCTACATGGTTCATTTGGAGAAGATGGAACTATTCAAGGTATGTGTAAATTATCTAATATTCCTTGTGTAGGCCCTGGAGTAATGTCTTCTGCTATTTGTATGGATAAAATATATACAAAATATTTGCTTGAAAAATTTAATGTAAAGCAAGCTGACTACGTGGTGATAAATGCCAGCGAGTATATAACAGATAAAGATATTCTAACAGATACAGTAGAAAAAAAGTTAGGTTATCCAGTATTTATTAAACCCGCAAATGGTGGGTCATCTGTAGGGATAACAAAAGCACACAATCAGGCTGAACTACTATTTGGAATAGGTGAAGCTCTAAAATATGATAGAAAAGTTTTAGTTGAACATGCTATTAATGCAAGAGAAATTGAGGTAGGTGTACTCGGAAATGATTATCCGAAGGCAACTATACCAGGAGAGGTAATACCAGCAAAAGAGTTTTATGATTATGAAGCTAAATATAAAAATGAGGAATCTAAACTTTTGATACCTGCAGCATTAGGAGAAAAAAAATTACAGAGTATTAAAGAAGAAGCTATAAAAATCTATAAAATACTAGATTGTGCTGGAATGGCAAGAGTGGATTTTCTTGTAGACAAAGAGACGGAAGATGTTTATTTAAATGAAGTTAATACTATACCAGGGTTTACTAAAATAAGTATGTATCCTAAAATGTGGCAAGCTACAGGTAAACCTTATGTGGAACTTATTGATGATCTTATTGAACTAGCAATTAATAGAAACAATAAATAATAACTAGTGAAATATATTGAAGTAATATAATCGAAGAGAGGCGAAATACTTATGACAACAGCTTTAGCTATGATTTCTGGAGGTCTTGATAGTACTCTCGCAGCAAAACTTGTAAAAGATCAAGGAATAGAAGTTATTGGTATATGTTTTAAATCAAATTTTTTCGGAGAAAAAAATGCATTGAAAATGGTTAAGCAAATAGATATACCTTTAGAAGTTATAGATTTTTCAGATGCACATTTTGAAATGATGAAAAATCCAAAACATGGTTATGGTAAAAATATGAATCCTTGTATAGATTGTCATGCTATGATGATGAGATATTGCGGAGAATTACTCGAGAAGTACCATGCTGATTTTATTATTACAGGAGAAGTCTTAAATCAGAGACCTATGTCTCAGAATAGATCATCTTTAGACATAGTAAAAAATGAATCTGGAATTGGGAATAAAATATTAAGACCATTATGTGCTAAAAATCTTAATCCAACTGAAATGGAGATAGATGGGTTAATCGATAGAGAAACACTTATGGATATAAAAGGAAGAAATAGAAAGGTTCAAATGGAACTTGCGAGTAGGTGGGGTATTTTAGATTATCCATCACCTGCAGGTGGTTGTAAACTTACTGAACCTAACTATTCTATAAGGCTTAAGGATCTTTTAGAACATAAAGAAAACCCAACAAAAATAGATTTGGAATTATTAAAGATAGGAAGGCAGTTTAGGTTATCTAAAGATTCAAAGATCATATCTACAAGAACGGAGAAAGAAGGAGATCTTTTAGAACAACTTTTAACAAAAGAGGACTTGATGTTTTTGGCCAAGGATTATAATGGTTCTATAGTTGCGATAATCGGGATTGCTACAGATGAAGATATTGAATTTGCAGCAAGAATAACAGGAAGATATTGCAAAGGGCGAGACGATAAAAATGTATCTATTAGTTATGGAAAAGATGATCTGAGTCTAGATAAATATATAGATGTTATGCCTGCAACGCAGGAACAAATAAATAATTATATTATAAATTAGTGAGGGGTAAGTTTATGGAGAAGAACGCGGTAATTTCAGTAGTTAGCAGACAGTCCGATAGTGAAGAAGATGGTGATGAAATTGAGGTAGTAACGCCAGGCAAGTTTTATAAAGAGGACAATTGTTATTATGCAGTATATGAGGAAACAGAGATTTCAGGAATGAAAGGAACTACTACCACATTTAAAATTGATGAAGAGAAATTCACACTTATAAGGACTGGAACTACTAATACTGAAATGAACTTTAAAAAGTATGCTAGAGATTTAACTTTATATAATACACCTCATGGAGCATTAGATCTTACTGTTGATACAAGAGAACTAAAAATGAATGTAGATAACGGTGGTGGAGATGTATTTATAGATTATGATATGATAATAGGAAATCAACAAGTTTTGAGTACAATTTTGGAAATTAAGATTAAAGCACAATAAAAATTAAGGCTATATTCTATATTAGAATATAGCCTTTGATTTATAAATTTCATATTATGGATAGTTTTTATAGATAAGTGTCAATAATTTAATTGACGCAGTAATTCAAAAAGACTTAGGAGTGATTTAATGTTGAAAAATATTGATTATGAAAATATAATAGAAGCTATCTGTTATGTGAAAGGTATAAAAAGACATGAATCATTAAAGATATTAAAAGATAGAGAATGTAAGTATATATTATTCTTACTGTTACAAAAGCATAAATGTGATGATGCTGAAATTGCTTATAAGAATTTTTTGATTTCTAACAAAAGAGCTGTTAACTATGGATTAAAAAAAGCAGAGGAACGATTTTTCATTAACAAGGAATTTAGAGAAATGTATTTTGAAATAGAGAATATATTAGGAATCTAAAGATATGTATTTAATGAAATTAGTAAGTATAAGAGCAATTATAAAGTGAAAAAACTTCATATATATCAATTTTAAGCTCTAAAAATTAAATTAAAAGCAAAAAGAACAAAAAAACAAAAAAAAGACTGGTGAATGATAAAAAAATGTGATAAGATATTAATATTGTTTTTAAAAAAACCTATACCATTATATTTATAGGGTAATTTCTATTATAAAATTGTAAACGACATTTGTCAAGCTATTTTAAAAATAATTAATATAAACTTTCAAAAGTTTTTTATAGAAATGCATCAGTAGTATTTGAAAAATAAATGATAATTTATAAAAGGTTATAAAACATAGGAGGAGTAATTATGAGTAGTACTAAGTACATATTTGTTACAGGTGGAGTTGTGTCATCTTTAGGTAAAGGAATAACAGCAGCTTCACTAGGTAGGCTTTTAAAAAATAGAGGTCTTAAGATTTCTATTCAAAAATTTGATCCATACTTAAATGTAGATCCAGGGACAATGAGTCCATATCAGCATGGAGAAGTTTTTGTTACGGATGATGGTGCAGAAACAGACTTGGATCTAGGACATTATGAGAGATTTATTGATGAAAATTTAAGCAAGAGTAGTAATGTTACTACAGGAAAAGTATATTGGTCAGTTATATCAAAAGAGAGAAGAGGCGACTTCTTAGGCGGTACAGTACAAGTAATACCACATATAACTAATGAGATAAAAGAAAGAGTCTATAGAGTAGCTAAAGAAAAAGATGTAGATGTTGTTATAACAGAGATTGGTGGAACTATTGGAGATATTGAATCTTTACCTTTTTTAGAAGCTATAAGACAGGCACAATATGAAGTAGGAAAAGAGAATGTTTGTTTTATTCATGTTACGTTAGTACCATATTTAAGGAAAGCTGGAGAACTTAAAACAAAACCTACTCAACATTCTGTAAAAGAACTAAGAAGTATAGGTATTCAACCAGACATCATAGTATGTAGATCTGAAAAGGAAATATCTGAAGATATGAAGGCTAAAATTGCAATGTTTTGTAATTTAGAAGCAGACTCTGTAATTCAAAATTTAGATGCTGAAAATTTATATGAAGTACCACTTATGCTTCATAATGAAGGGTTAGACACTTTAGTATGTAAAAAATTAAAATTAGATTGTCATGAAATAGATAATACTGCATGGATAGATATGGTTGATAGATTAAAGAATTTATCTGGAAATGTTAAAATAGCACTAGTCGGAAAATATGTTGAACTTCATGATGCATATATTTCTGTTGTTGAGGCACTTAGTCACGGAGGCCTTTCTAATGATTGTAATGTAGAAATTAAATGGGTAAATGCTTGTGATGTGACTAAAGAGAATGCAAGTGAAATATTAGGAGATGTTCACGGGATATTAGTTCCTGGTGGATTTGGTGATAGAGGAATAGAAGGCAAAATTGAGGCAACAAAATATGCAAGAGAAAATAAAGTGCCATTTTTCGGAATATGTCTTGGTATGCAGTGTGCTGTTATAGAATATGCAAGAAATGTAGCGGGATTAAGCGGAGCTAATAGTTCTGAAATTGATCCCAAAACTAAGTATCCTGTAATAGATTTAATGCCAGATCAAAAGGACTTAGATGAAAAAGGTGGTACTATGAGACTTGGATTATATGCATGTAAATTAGCAAAAGATTCTAACGCTCATGAAGCCTATGCAGATGAAGTAATATATGAAAGACATAGACATAGATATGAATTTAATAATGAATATAGAAAAACAATAGTTGATGCAGGACTTTCACTTACAGGAACAAGCCCAGATGAAAAATTAGTAGAAATAGTTGAAATAAAAGATCATCCTTGGTTTGTTGGAGTTCAGTTTCATCCAGAACTTAAATCTAGACCAAATAATCCACATGTACTATTTAGTCAATTTATTAAAGCAGCAATAGAAAACGATAAATAATATGTAAATCACATCCTATAGAGTGGACAAATGAAAAAAAGTCCACCCGATAGGATATTTTTGTAATAATTTTATCAAAACGCAGAATATTGAATAAAGTGGATTAAAATTATGAAATAGGATATAATTAACACAATATATCATTTCAAAAAAATTCATTGGATAATATACTCGTTCCAAATTCCCATGATATTTATAAAATAGATATTACATATGAAATACCCTTCGGAGGTGCAGATTTTGATAAATAAAGATTTCGAAAATATCACGGTAGTCGAGCTAAAACAGCGTTGTAAAGAGCTTGGTATTAAAAACATTTCTAAACTTAAGAAAAGTGAACTAATTGGAGAGATAAACAAGACATCACAAGTTTCTATGCAAAAGGATGGAGTGATTTTAAGAGAAAAGATAAGTCCTAAAATCTCTTCTACAGTTGAAGAGAATGTTATAGATAAATCAGAAAAGCATGTCGAAATAAATTCAGCCCCAATTACTAAACCTACTTCAAATGAAAATATTGATACAGGTTTTAAAAATCAAAATGAAAATAAAAAAGAACAATTGCAAGAAATGATAAATGAATCAGGGTCGGCAAGAGGAGTACTAGAAATAATTGAAAATAATAGCTATGGTTTTTTAAGAGGACACAATTATCTATCAGGTTCTGATGATATTTATGTTTCGCCATCTCAAATTAGAAGGTTTAATTTAAAAACAGGCGATGAAGTAGAGGGTAAAGTTAGAACACCGAAGGAAGGCGAAAAATTTAAAGCATTGCTATACGTGCTAAAAGTAAATGGAGAAAATCCAGAAAGAGCAGTAGGTAGAAGGCCTTTTGAAAAGCTAATCCCTATTTATCCAACACAAAGGTTGGTACTCGAAACTAATGCAGCCGATTTATCTTCAAGAATGATGGATATTATTTCTCCTATAGGTAAAGGACAAAGAGGCATAATTGTAGCACAGCCAAAAGCAGGAAAGACGACACTTCTTAAAAAAATCGCTAATAGTATCTCGATAAATCACCCGGAAGTAAAATTAATAGTTGTTTTAATAGATGAGAGACCAGAAGAAGTAACTGATATGCAAAGATCAATTAAAGGCGAAGTTATATATTCAACGTTTGATGAAGAACCGGATCATCATACAAAAGTAGCTTCTATGGTGCTTGAAAGAGCTAAAAGAATGGTGGAACAAGGTCAAGATGTAGTTATCTTACTAGATAGTTTAACTAGACTTGCTAGAGCCTACAATTTAACTATAACACCTTCTGGAAGAACGTTATCTGGAGGACTTGATCCTAGTGCACTTTTGATGCCAAAGAAATTTTTTGGAGCAGCTAGAAATATTGAAGATGGTGGAAGTTTAACTATACTTGCGACAGCTCTCGTAGAAACGGGAAGCAGAATGGATGATATGATTTTTGAAGAATTTAAGGGTACTGGCAATATGGAAGTTCACTTAGATAGAAAACTTCAAGAAAGAAGAATATTCCCAGCTATTGATATCTACAAATCAGGGACAAGAAGAGAAGATTTATTACTTACAAAGATTGAGATGGAGACTATATATAATCTAAGAAAGATAATGTATAGAGAAGGTAATGCTCTAGGAGTAACAGAAAAACTTCTTAATCTACTATCTACAACTAAGAGTAATAAGGAATTTTTAGAAATGATAAATAAAAATTTTGAACTATTAGCTAGGTAATATGAAGCTCTGAAAGAGATGATTAATAGCTCTGAAAGAGATGATTAATGCAGGTAGTATGAACTAGTTAAACGGCATATAATAAGATAGTACAATGATTGTTTTATCTTATTATATGCCGTTTATTATTTTTTCTAGGTAAACTGTTTAAATTTTCATTTATAAATGAAAAAATGGAAAAGATAATTAAATCTTTCCCATTACTATATTATTCTACATCTTCATTTTTTATGTTAAATTTCTTCATGAATCTATCAACTCTACCACCGGCATCTATATTCTTTTGCTTACCAGTATAGAATGGATGGCAATTAGAACATACGTCTACTTTAAGTTCTTGTTTAGTAGAACCTGTAGTAAAAGTGTTTCCACATGCGCATTTAACGATTGTATCGTGATGATATTCTGGTTGTATTTCTTTTTGCATATTTTTCACCTCTTTTTAAAATAAATATATACCCGTATTGTCAACTATTCAATTTTATCATATAATTAATAATTAAGTCAATAAGAATAAAATTATTTTTTTACTTTATTATATAGTATATATTTGATAAAATGTATATGGTTAAAATTTTTATTTGAATTAACTGTAATTTAAAGAGGCGGTTGAATAAACTGGAGGTATAAATATGTACGGACCAAAAAATCATGGCTGGGTGGAAGTTATTATAGGACCTATGTACAGTGGAAAATCTGAGGAACTTATACGTAGAATAAGAAGAACTAAAATTGCAAAGCAGAAAGTACAGGTTTTTAAACCGGAAATTGATAATAGATATAGTAAGGATGATGTGGTATCTCACTGTGGAGAGAAGGAAGAAGCTGTTAGAGTTAAGGATAGTGCACAAATATTAGAACTTTTAGATGCTGATACACAAGTTATTGCAATAGATGAGGTACAATTTTTCGACAAGGGCATTATAGACATAATTACATCACTTGCGGATGATAATAAAAGAGTTATATGCGCAGGCCTTGATATGGATTTTAGAGGTGAACCGTTTGGACCTATACCAGCACTACTCGCAATAGCAGAATTTGTTGATAAAATCCAGGCGATTTGCGTAGTGTGTGGTAATCCCGCTACTAGAACTCAACGTTTAATTAATGGGAAACCAGCTAAATATGAAGATAAAATAGTATTAATTGGGGCTACAGAGTCTTATGAAGCGAGATGTAGAAAGTGTCACATTGTGCCTAAAGAGGGGGATTAATTATGGCTAGAAATACAAGCGTGGGAGGCCAAGCGGTAATTGAAGGGGTTATGATGAGAGGCCTAGCAGGAATTGCAACTGCTGTGAGAACTGAGCAAGGAGAAATTGTAGTTGAGAAAAAAGAATATAGATCATATACTAAAAAGAACAAGTTAGTAGGACTACCAATAATAAGAGGATTCATTGCTTTAATTGAATCATTAGTTATAGGGGTGAAGACCTTGAATTATTCGGCGTCTTTTTTTGAAGAGGAAGGTGAACCTTCAAAATTAGATAAATGTATAGAAAAATTGTTTAAAGAAAAAAGTAATGATGTAGTTATGGGGGTATCTCTTATAATTTCTTTGGCTCTATCCATTGGATTATTTTTTATTGTTCCAACTTTAGTTGCTAATTTGTTTAGTAAATTAGGTACAGGTACAATGGGTATGAATATCGTAGAGGGAATTATTAGAGTTTTGATATTTTTGTCATATGTGTATCTAATAGGAAAAATGGAAGATATTAAGAGAGTATATGAGTATCACGGTGCAGAACATAAAACTATATTTTGTTATGAGAACGAAGTTGAATTAACTCCAGAAAATGCAGCTAAATTTGGAAGACTACATCCAAGATGTGGAACAAATTTTTTATTCTTAGTTATGATAGTTAGCATTATAGTGTTTTCTTTAACTGGTTGGAACTCAATTGGGGAGCGAATAATGTATAGAATTATATTACTTCCTTTGATTTCAGGTATAAGTTATGAAATTATTAAATGGATGGGGAAAAGCAAGAGTAACTTAGCGAAAATTCTTTCTTATCCGGGATTAAAATTACAAAATTTAACCACAAGAGAACCCGATTTATCTCAATTAGAGGTGGCAATAAGTGCGCTTAAAGCTGCAGAGGGAATAGCAGAGTGATTAGTATATTGTTAGTATAATGAATGGTTATATTAAAAGAATGGAGGTTGTGAAAAATTAATATAGTTGAAAAAAATACTATACAGGAAGTGCTTTTAGAGTCATATGAAATTTTAAAAAAGGTTAAGATTGAGAGTTATTTGTTAGATTCACAACTTTTACTTGGTAAAGTTTTAAATAAAGATAAATTATTCGTAATGATTAATAGAGAATTTAAACTTAATATAAATCAGAAAAATGAGTTTCTTCGATTGATTGAGATTAGAAAAAATAAAATGCCTATAAAATACATTCTTGGTGAGTGTGAATTCATGGGTATGAATTTTATAGTAAAACCAGGAGTTTTAATACCAAGACCTGATACTGAAATTTTAGTTGAGGAAGTAATTAAATATGTAAAGGGAAAAGGCTTCACGCAAATATGTGATGTTTGTACTGGAAGTGGTGCCATTGGTATATCGATAGCTGAATTTATTAAAGAAGTTAACGTAACGCTTTATGATATATCAGAAGAGGCTTTAGCAGTTGCTAGATTAAATATAGATAGATTTAACTTGTCTAAAAGAATTAGTATAGATAATAGTGATTTGCTAAAAGAGGCAATTGATAAGCAGAAGAAATTTGAGGTAATAGTATCTAATCCACCATACATAAAAAAAGATATTATACCTACGTTGATGGAGGATGTAAAGGGCTATGAACCATTTATAGCTCTATGTGGTGGGGAGGATGGTCTTGATTTCTATAGGAGAATCACAAAAGAAAGTGTGTTAGTTTTACAAAGAGGTGGGCTTTTAGCTTTCGAAATAGGATATGATCAAAAGGAAGCAGTTACGAATATCTTACTTAAATCAGGATTTAAAAATATAGAATGTGTTAAAGACTTATCGGGAAATGATAGGGTTATTAAAGCCACTTTACTAGATTAGTTACTTAGCAAAATAGTAGTTTTAAAAAGGTAATAATTAGGTGAATACAATTTGTATATTGTATTTGGGTGTGATATAATTAAGAATGTGAAAATATATATACGGAGTGATAAAAATGTTAGATAGACTTGATTTTACGGAAAATAAATATGATGAACTTTCAATAAAAATTGGCGATCCATTGGTTATTGCTAACCAAAAGGAATGGCAAAAATTATGTAAAGAACATGCAGGACTCGAAATAATTGTTACAAAATATAGAATATATAAAAAAGCTAAACAAGATTTAGAGACAAACAAAGAAATGCTTAAAGAAGAATCAGATAAAGAAATGAAAGACATGATTCAAGAGGAAATTAAAGAATTAAATGAAATTAAGGAAACAACGCAAGAAGAATTAAGAATTTTACTTTTGCCTAAAGACCCAAATGATGAGAGAAATGTATTTGTGGAAATTAGAGCAGGAGCAGGTGGAGATGAAGCTGCATTGTTTGCAGCAAATCTATTTAGAATGTATACAAGATATGCAGAGCGTCATAGATGGAAAGTTGAAGTTATGAGTGCTAATGAAACTGATATTGGTGGATTTAAAGAAATAGTGTTTATGATAAAAGGTGAATCTACATACAGTAAATTCAAATATGAAAGTGGAGTGCATAGAGTTCAAAGAGTTCCAGACACAGAGTCAAGTGGAAGAATTCATACATCTACAGCCACTGTAGCGGTACTTCCTGAAGTTGATGATGTAGATATTGAAGTTAATGCTAATGATTTAAGAATAGATGTGTTTAGAGCGTCAGGTAATGGAGGACAATGCGTTAATACAACAGATTCAGCAGTAAGAATGACGCATATTCCAACAGGACTTGTAGTTTCTTGTCAGGATGAGAAATCTCAGTTAAAGAATAAAGAAAAAGCTTTGAAAATACTAAAATCTAGATTGTTTGACAGAGCAGAAGCGGAGAGATCAGCAGGGATAGCTGAAGAGAGAAAAAGTCAAGTAGGTACTGGAGACAGAAGTGAGAGGATAAGAACATATAATTATCCTCAAGGAAGGATAACGGATCATAGAATCGGTTTAACCTTGTATAAATTAGATGCTTTTCTTGATGGAGATATAGATGAAATGCTGAACAGCTTAATAACTGCTGACCAAGCAGAAAAGATGAAAGCAATGGGTAATAATAACTAAGATATTACTATGAGTGAAAGGTGAAATTATGAATATAAATAAAGCCATTAGAAAGCAAAAAAAAACTTATAAAAGGTTTATGCTATCAATGTGCTTTATTTTTGTTTTATTACCAATTGTACTGATGATATCAAATATTATGAGTATGTTTTTTATAATTTATTTGATTTGCATAGAGGTAATGATTACTTTTGTGTTAATTCTTAGAATTAATGAAGAATATATTGATTTCAAACAGAATGGTT
>ERZ1463035.149-NODE-149-length-11112-cov-13.822465_pt1 | contig 11112 bp, 12 predicted proteins | sample MGYA00564486_ERZ1463035 | MGnify/ENA primary metagenome ERZ1463035 (study PRJEB39244, sample SAMEA3635149) | Helicobacter pylori | study: EMG produced TPA metagenomics assembly of PRJEB11511 data set (Assembly of a 5300-year-old Helicobacter pylori... | reverse complement strand
CTTTTTCATAGAGCATGCTAACAAAAGTATATATTGCGTAGAATGCGTTTGAACAAGCTTTAGTAATTCTTAATTTATTTTATTTACAGTTGCGTAAAGAAAAATGCTTGTCTGAGTGAAGCGAGTTTGCATTTTTTAGCAACTGGAAATACAATAAATTTTAGAATTACTTAGCGATGTGAACGCATCTTCGCAATATATACTTTTAGTTATAGCATGCTCTATGAAAAATTTAAAACTCGTCTTTATTTCTTATCTTGGTCTTGATTTTGATCTTGACTTTGCTCTTGGTCTTGATCTTGGTCTTGCTCTTGATTTTGACCTTGCTCTTGGTCTTGACTTTGCTCCTGGTCTTCCTTTTGCTCTTTCTCTTGTTTTATATCTTTATTTTTGTCTTTTATTTTATCAATTACCTCTTTAAATGTTACATCATGCATATTTACTATAGCAGTATTCTCAGGTATCTCCCTGGGTACAATTACTATTCCTAGCCTTCTATTTTCATCCATATTGCTATATTTTACATTTTTAAGATCACCAAAAGGTTTCTTTATTTTTAAAGATAATGAACTAAAATTCCCTTTAATTATATTAAAAATTTCTTCCTCAGCCTCTATAGCTTTACCATTAAGTTCCACTATCAAATCTCCACTTTCAATTCCCATTTGAAAAGCAGGAGATCTAGGAGCAACTGCAAGCACCATAATTCCCTCATCACTACTACTAAATTTAGGTCTATTCGTGAACTCCATGTGTTTTTCTAGTCTAAGCATTCCCTCATGTACTACTGCCGCAAATATTAGAACAAAAAATTGATAAACTGTGCCTAGTACTGCGAGTTGTGCTACGGCTGTTAGTAATAATCCATAAGCCATAATTAAAGCACCTGAAGTAAGTGTCTTAGCCCTTTTACTCTTAGTAAAAGTAATGCTACTATAACCAATGACTCCATATAGTGCAATTGATGCTATAACCGAGTTCTTTACAATTCTGTCTAGTATATCCCCTTTTATTAAATGTGTCCATTCAGGAATCATTACATTCTGCCCAGCCACTAAATTGGATGAAGTAGCACTTAAAAGTATAAGCAGTGCAACGGGTAATGCCCAGTATCTTTTTAATGCGAACCCACCAATAATCTTATTATCTCTATTTGTAAATACTGGTATAGCCCCTCTTGAGCCATCTATCATTACTAAACTTCCTTCTATAACATGTAATATTCCAACTAATGTCATTAAAGTCAAAACATCAATATTTATAATATCTAATTGTGGCATGTTTAATATATTCGATGCATATTTAAATAATAAACTAGCTATACCTAAAACTGCACCAGAATAAGAAAAACAAATATATCTAGGCTTAACTGCCATAAAAAATAACGAAACCATAAACAATAAATAAATTTTTGAATTTTCATCAAAAACTAATCCCGTGAACGTAAATATCAAACTAGCTGCCACTCCAGCAAAAATACCTATTACAATTTGAGAAATGGTTAATTCAAATGGAGAATCTATACTTTCTCCCATTATCATCTTCTGCATAGCAGCAATTTTCTTATTCTTATTATAAAAAATTAATGCTATCATTATTAAAATAAATGCATTTGAAGGGTCTGCAATCGCATAAGCAACGGCCCTTAAAGTATGTATTGCAATTTCCATTGGATAAAATTCTCCTCCCATATTAATGAAGTAGGTTATAATTCCCACATGCATTAACGAAACTGTTCTTAAAAATCAAATATCTACCATATTATTGGTAGATATTTGTTAATTATTACTTAATTTTACCCTGAGCTATCTCCAACGCCTTTTTAAACTGTGGATCTGTAGCTCTATTATATGTCTTTTCTTTAAGCGCTTGTGGATATACTACTGCAACTCCTGGTTTAATTCCAATATGCTGTATGTTTTCACCATTTGGAGTATAATATTTTGATATTGTTACCTTTAGTGCCGTACCATCATTAAACCCACTATTAGCTCCAGAAAGCATAGTTTGAACTATACCCTTACCAAATGTTTTTTCTCCAACCAGTGTACCAACTTTATAGTCTCTTATAGCACCCGCAAAAATTTCTGAAGCACTTGCTGATCCTGAATCTGTTAGTACCGTTAATGGCATACCTATAGCTATACCACCCTTTGACTTATACTCTATCTTTTTCTTATTCTTATCTATTGTGTATACTATAGTCTTTCCCTTAGGCACAAAATTAGATGTTAAATCTACCACCTGATCTAAAAGTCCACCGGGATTTCCTCTTTCATCTATTATTAAACTCTTCATTCCTTTATCTTGTAACTCAGTTAATTTCTTTGTAAAATTAGCAGCAGTGTTTTCATCAAACATTGTAAGTTGAATATATCCAACTTTATTTGCTAACATTTCGCCCTTAACTGTTACTAAATTTATAGTAGCACGCTTCATATTAACACTAAAATCAGCTTTTCCTTTTCTGCCAATTGTTAATTTAACTGCCTCGCCTTCTTTTCCTTTCATCATTGCAACTGCCTTCTCTAATTCTTTCCCAGTTACATCCGTAGTATTAACCTTTTTTATGATATCCCCAGAAATTATTCCTGCCGTTTTAGCTGGAGATCCATCAAATGTCGAAATTACAACAATACTATTGTCTTTAACTCCCACTTGCAGACCAAGGCCAGTATAAGCACCTTCTGTTTGAGAATTAAAATCTGAATACTCTTTTTTATTCATGAAAACTGTATAAGGATCTTTTAAAGAATCGGTCATTCCCTTTATTGCTCCCTCTACTAAAACATCATCACTAATTTTACCATCATAATATTGATATAATTTATTCCTAACTAAAAATAATTTCGAGAATTTTTCTACTTGATTATAATCTGATCTTGAAATTATTACTTTCCCATTTGGAGTCCCTAAAGAAATATTAGCTGAAACAAACAAAGTTATACAATTAGTAATAATAAGCAAAGCTACAATCCATATAATTCTTTTTCTTTTTTCATGTCTAGGTCTATCACTACCATTTGATACAGTTTTGAATTTATTTTCATCACCCATTTTATACACCTCTTTGTAATTCTATATATATTATTATGTAATTACGTATAATTTATAACACTAATATTAAATAAACATATTTAACGACGTTTTAGAAGGGAACTACTTCCCTTCTAAAGTCGTAAATAGCCAGCTTTTTTTGATGACTAAAAACCTTTCAAACTAAAATTTTATATTATACTACCAAGAATTTCCTTATTGATATAGAACTTCCTAATGCTCCAATAATTAAGCCACCTAACGTAAACTGCCATAAAGTTGTGCTTAATATAATATGAGGATTCATTAAAGTAATTCCAAGTAATGCACTAGTATACTTCTCAAAAATAAATTTATAAGCATAATACAGTACTCCTGTAGAAATAAGTGCACCTGCTATACCTAGAATCATCCCTTCAATAATAAATGGCCATCTTATGAACCAATCAGTTGCTCCAACAAATTTCATAATTCCTATTTCTTTTTTTCTAGAGTACACAGTAAGTTTAATCGTATTTCCAATTAAGAATAATGATACACCTATTAGAATTACAAATAATACACTTCCTATAACTTTAATGGTATTAGTTATGTTTATAATTTTATCCACAATTTCTCGTCCATCATTAATTTTCTCTATACCCTTTAATCCAGTAACAGACTTAACAACAGTACTTACTATCTCAGGATTTTCTACTTTTACAACATAAGCAGTTGGAAAAGGATTGCTCTTGTCAAATCCTTGCACTAATGATTTACTATCAGGTCCAAATTGCTTCTTTACCTTTTGTAGTGCATCCGTCTTATCTTCATATGTAACACTTGTAACTCCTGCTACTCCATTCAAAGATTTCTCTATAGCTGACTTTTGTGATATCGTTATATTATCTTTAAGATAAATTGTAGCCTCAAGTTTGGCACCTAGCTCCTTAACCCCTGCATTAACATTAAAAACAATTAATAAAAATACACCTAAAATAAACAGGGTAGCTGCTACTGTAGCAACCGATGCTATACTAACAGTTTTATTTCTTTTTATACTTTTTAAAGCATCCGTAATAAAATATTTAATTGTACTAATCTTCATAACCGTATCTTCCCCTCTGCTCGTCCCTAACTAAAACACCTTTTTCTATAGCGAGCACTCTCTTCTTCATAGCATCCACTATATTCTTAGCATGTGTTGCCATAACCACAGTGGTTCCTGCCTTGTTAATATCATTTAATATATCCATAATCCCTAATGCAGTTTCTGGATCTAAATTTCCTGTTGGCTCATCTGCTATTAGCAAAGTGGGATTGTTTACTATAGCCCTTGCAAGTGAAACTCTTTGTTTTTCTCCACCTGAAATCTCATTAGGAAAAGCCATATGTTTTTTGGAAAGTCCAACTAAATCTAAAACATAAGGTACCTTCTTTTTAATCTCCTTAGCAGAACATTCTGTAGCCCTAAGTGCAAATGCAACATTCTCATATATATTTAGAGTATCAATCAACCTAAAATCTTGGAAAACAACTCCGATTTTTCTCCTATAATATGGTATGTTTTTTCTACGTATAGTTGTTATATCTACATCATTTATAATAACACTACCCGTAGTTGGTTCTACTTCTTTTAAAAGTATTTTAACAAAAGTAGATTTACCCGCACCACTAGGCCCTACAAGGAATACAAATTCTCCCTTTTCGATTGTAATGTCAATATTTGACAAAGCTATTACATTATTATCATAAATCTTAGTTACTTTTTTCACTTGTATCATATTAAAATCTCCTTACCCCGTTTATAGAATTCATTACAGTAAATTCACTAATAACATTATAACATAGTGTCAATGCCCTTAATAAACTTTAATATAAAATTTTCGTGAATATTCTTTAAAATCATTATATGTTCTATTAAAAGCTCACTCAGCGTACAAACATGTTTCTATATTATTTCTTTGTGTTTCAGCAAAATCTTTACTGCTTAATAAAATAGATAAGGGTATTAAATACCCTTATCTATTTTATAAACCTACACTTACCAAAAGTGCTGTATCTACCTTTTTCATATCACTATCGGTCATATGACCTATTTTTTCTTTTAATCTCTTTTTATCTAACGTTCTTATTTGTTCTAGCAAAACCACTGAATCTTTGTTTAGACCATACTCTTCTGAAGAAATTTCAACATGAGTAGGGAGTTTCGCTTTATTTATCTGAGAAGTAATAGCTGCAATTATAATAGTAGGACTGTACTTATTACCAATATCATTTTGAAGTATAATAACTGGTCTAACCCCACCTTGCTCTGAGCCTACAACCGGACTCAAATCAGCATAAAATATATCTCCTCTTTTTACTATTGTTGTCATTTGACAAATCACTCTCCGAAAGCTTAACTTCGTATTCTTTAAAATCTTTGATATCTTTTTCAAAACCCATATTAGCTATTTTTAAATTTAACTCAGCCATTTCTAAATATCCTTGTTTCATTTTATCTACATAATTGACTCTTTTCTTTTCCTCAATATATAGTATTATAGCTTCCCTAATAAATACACTTCTTTTTTTACAATCTTTTTTAAGTGTCTTATTAAATTCAATGTAAAGTTCCTGCGAGAGGTTTATTACGAATTTTTTTGAAGTTGACATAGAAAATTTAATACCTCCTATTTAAGTAACACAACAATATGTATAAGTTAATTATAATTCAATCTATGTCACTCTGTCAAAGAGATTATTCGTTTATTCGCCTTTTTTCAACAAGTAATTTTACATAAAACTAGTTTATTCTACATTCTAACTAGGGGTATTATATATATTCTTTTATCTTTACTACCTCACCTTTTCTGATATATACTCTTGGAACTCGTTTTCCAATCATACAAACTATTTCATAACTTATTGTGCCTATTAACTCTCCAACAATATCTGCATCGAATTTATTATTTTCATCTTCACCTATTAATATTACCTCGTCTCCAACTTTTACTCCATCAACGTCTGTAATATCAATCATACACTGATCCATACAAATTTTTCCTATAACTGGAGCAAATTTACCCTTTATAATAACCTTTGCCTTCTGAAATAAAAGTCGTGTATATCCATCCGCATAACCGATTGGAAGTGTAGCTATAACACTCTCTTTCTCAGTTTTATATTTTCTTCCATAACCAACATATTCACCAGGTGGTAACGTTTTTATATGTACAACATTTGTTTTTAAAGTCATGACTGGTAATAAATCTAATTTTTCCTTATTTACCTCATCAGACGGATAGTAGCCATAAATTATTATCCCCGGCCTTACTGCCTCATAATGGATTTCTGGTAAATCTATAATAGCTGCACTATTTGCAATATGTCTTGTGTTTATGTAAACCTTTTTAGCTCTTAATTTTTCATAAAAATCATTAAATTTTTTCACTTGCATATTAGTATATGTCTTATCCTTTTCATCTGCAGTTGAAAAGTGGCAAAATAGACCTTCTATAACTATGTTTGGGAGTTTACTTATCTTGCATACTTCCCGTACACTCTCATCATTTGGTAAAAAACCTATTCTACCCATTCCAGTGTCTAAAGCTATGTGTATCTTTGTTATTTTATTTTCGTCTTGAGCCATCTTTGATAATTGTTTTGCAAATTCATATGAAAATACAGTTTGTTCGATATTATACTTTAATAGATTGTCTATAAGCTCCGGCGGTGTGAATCCTAATATCATTATTGGGCATTCTATGCCTGACCGTCTAAGTTCCACCGCTTCACTTAACATTGCAACTGCTAAACTATTTGCACCATTTTCAAGTAATACTGGAGCTACATCAACAGCCCCATGTCCATAGGCATCTGCCTTTACAACCGCTATGATTTTTTCACTTTTAGTTATTCGTCTAATCTCACGCATATTATGTGATAGATTATCTAAATCAACCTCAGCCCATGCAGGTCTTAAATGTTTAAACACTCTCTTCACCTCTTTTGGTTACTAAAATTTAATAAATATTATGGAATCTTAAACTCCGTAGGGTCAATTTTTACGTTAGCAAGGAAATTGGTATATGTTATATTAATTTTTTCTTTGCCGAAAGTATCATAAATAACCATTTTCTCTGGCAACATACTTTTATTATTAACATATAAAAGTCCATTGTTTATGTTTTTATTGTTCCCAGGAATAAATAATTTAATTACAGTATATTCAATATTATTTATATTTTTAGTAACATATTTTATTTCCTCATTAGTATACAATAATCCTATGTATTCACCAATAAAACTTAGTTTATATACTTCATCAAAATTTTTGCTCTGCACATATGACCTTCCATTGTTTTTATCATTAACATAGATTTTATCATCTGCTTTATATATAAACACTCTATTTTTGTTTAGCTCTAGTTTATATCCGCCTCCCTTTAAATAGGTTTGTTTAGCCTTATAGTTAATTGTCTGCTTATCATTTTTTATATCCATATCCATATTCGTAGTATAACTATCCATGTTTTTTAAATAGGTTGTAATATCATTAGTATCCTTTGGGGTTTTATTACAAGCAGTAAATAGTACTGAACTTAAAAGTACCAAAAGACTTAGAAATAATAACGATACTTTTTTCATTGTTATCCTCCTAGCATTTATCTAGAGATTGCACCAATTATTATTGTTGCAAGCCTTATTAGCTTACTCTACTACTTATACTATTACTAATGATTACATACTATTACTAAAACAATTAATTATAATGAATCAAGTTCCTTAGATTTTTCTACAACTACTGGTGGAGTCTTTTCAACTTCTAATATAGCATAAGCAATTGCACTTTCTTGTCCGTGCGATATACTAAGATGAATATTATATTGACCTTCTTTTTTAGCTATAAGCTTAGCTTTTCCTTTTAAAATTACTATTGGCTTTCCAAACGTCGTCCGATCAATTTCAATATCTTTAAAATCAAACCCCCTAAAGCCTGTCCCTAAAGCTTTTGCAACAGCCTCTTTCGCAGCAAATCTACCAGCCACATATTCTGCTCGTAAATTTCTACTTTTAAGATACTCTAGTTCTGCACTCGTAAAAATTTTTTCTAAAAAGCCATTGTTTCTTTCCATAGCGTTTTTTATTCGGCTGATTTCAACTATATCAGTCCCTACACCTAGAATCATAATTACCAACTCCCACTTGTAAATATGTACTTTATAAATTTTAATCTTCGGTCTACTATTATATTATAATATAACGCTAGACTGTTAAATTATAACCTGAACCATTTATAGTATTATACTCTATAATTTTATAATTTTCTATTATAAAAAAAAAAGAGAATACTCATCCTCTAAAGGAGGAATGTTCTCCTCAATATGTTAGGTAAAAATGATTTATTAACAAGTAGCTGTACTTACTAAAATTTCATCAAAATCACTAGTATAATCATCAATATACTCTCCCAATACATCAATCATGTGGATAGGTGATACTTCATTATCATATACCATATTCAAAAGTTTTTTAACTTTATATCTTTCTGGGCTTATATTTTCAACGCAATCCCTTTGTATTCCTACAACTGTACCATCAATAACATCTTGTCTTTCTATTTCAATCCCGTAAGCTTGTATTTCTGCAAGTTTTCCATACATAGATACAGATATTTGACCTTTTAGCAATCTGTAAGAATAATTGTAATCCACATCACCATTTGTTATTTTTTTATATAAACTTTCTATAATTACCATATTACTCTACCCCCCATACTTTCTTATGAGAATACAATAACATTATTTCCAAAAAAAATATGTCATTTCATGAAATACGTTTACATAAACTTATCTCTTTTAACTGACAACTTCAACCCTATCCACCCACTATCCACCCTTAATATCAAGATTAATAAAGAATACCTATAGGTTAAAATTATATGCTCTGGTTAATTTGTCGAAATTACAATAAATATAACTAAAAGTTTTTTAATTAAGATTGAATATTTTTTAACAAATTATGGTTTTTTTATATAAAGCTTCTAAATTAATGAAAAATGTAGTTATTATGTAAATGTTTATCATATTATCTTAGTATTTTACATATAATTTCATTTTTTCTTTAATTAGACTTTAATATTCGTAAATTTTATGCTTTAATTCTTTTACCATTTTGTATCGATCAACACCAATATATTTACATAAATCTTCTAGTATTAATAAACTAGCAAGAATAATAGTATTAAAATAAAATCTGCTTTTGACTTATCGGATCCATTAACCACTCCCCTAATAATCTTATTCAAAGAAATATTCTTATAATATTCCAGCATTTTCAAAGTGTAATTATTCTCTATAAACTTACCTACAATGCCAACATCAATAAGTATTATTTCACCCTTTGTATTAAAAAAAACGCCAGCGCCCAACATTTCACTCTTTTCATTAATCTCTGAAAGTATTTGTTTCATCCTATAATTGAAAAAACTAGTAAACTCACCCTTAGTAATAAAAGACTCAAGTTCAGTTGTAGCAACAACATAAACTAAATCAGAAAACTTTTTATAAATCTTCTTTAAATGTTTTTTATCATTATTCTCCATATCACTCATAATCACATCTCTCTCTTCACCAAAATAAATTAATAATCATCTCTCAATTACATTACATTTAGTGTGGCATAATACAAATAAACTATACCAAATAACGTGAAAATAAAAACTAATACTTTTTACTAATTCATACTATTTATAAAAATGTTATGAAATACTATCTTTATACTTTATATATAAATATTTATTTTTAAAAAACGATATGTATAACAATGTTAATATTTTTTTTAATCCTTTCACTGAATTACCACACTCAAATTCTATAAATTTATCTTTACTTTCAATAAAAATTAATTCATTACTTCTGCACCAGTCAATTTTCAGGTAAATTGAATGGCTCCCCTCCACAACATCTATTTCTTTAGTTTCTCCATCCCCAATATTTCCATAAAGCATACCATCTATAATAATCTCATAACATCTATACTTATCATAATATATTGATTCTCTTGATAGTTGGATCATAATTGCATTCCCCCTAGCCCACTCCAGTGAAACGTCGAGTGTTAACGTACAAAATTGCCGCGAAGAAGTACTAGTATACCTTTTCCCTGAAGCGACGCACACTAAGCAGCTAATCTAGATTTTCTCTTACGTAACTTACAACAAAAGCTAATTTAACCCTAACCCACTCGAGTAAAACGATGAGTGTTAACACACAAAATCACCACGAAGACGTATTAGTATAGATTTTCTCTGAAGCGCCGCGAAAAAGTACTAGTATTATTTTTCTCTGGAATGACTTGCAATAAGAAGCGAAAAAACTATTGAAATCTAATTTAGAAATTCTTCTTTTGCTAATCTAAAATTCTCGTAAGACTGCCAGGTTGCATAACAATTAATAATTGTTATGTCCCCCAGAGAACTACCCAGAGGCCCAGTCTAGCGAACCCGAGACAGGACGTCGAGTGTGAGCTGTTAGAGAATTTTATATTCGCAAAAGATTAGAATTTCTTAATGGATTTCCAGTTTCGAGCTCACATTGCAAAGCACGCAAGAGAATTGGATACCTTTATCTACTTTAACACCGAATCAATCATAGCCCACTCAAGTAAAACGATGAGTGTCAACACACAAAATCACCACGAAGACGTATTAGTATAGATTTTCTCTGAAGCGCCTCGTAATAAGTAACTTGTATAAATATTCTCTCTTGCGTAACTTACAACAAAAGCTAATTTAACCCCAGTCCACTCGAGTAAAACGACGAGTGTCAACACACAAAATCACCACGAAGACATATTAGTATAGATTTTCTCTGAAGCCACTAGTAATAAGTAACAATTATAATAGTTCTCTTGCGTGAATTACAACAAGAGGCGAAAAAACAATTGAAATTCCATTTAAAATTCTTCTTTTGCCAATCTAGAATCTTCGTAAGATTGCCCACAGGGCAATCTAGTGAACCGGCAGTATGCCGAATGTGAACGTTAGATGATTCTAGATTCGCAAAAGATTAGAATTTCTTAATGGAATTTCATGTTTTGAGCTCTGTTGCA
>ERZ1463035.146-NODE-146-length-11232-cov-14.742686_pt1 | contig 11232 bp, 13 predicted proteins | sample MGYA00564486_ERZ1463035 | MGnify/ENA primary metagenome ERZ1463035 (study PRJEB39244, sample SAMEA3635149) | Helicobacter pylori | study: EMG produced TPA metagenomics assembly of PRJEB11511 data set (Assembly of a 5300-year-old Helicobacter pylori... | reverse complement strand
TTAATTTCTGTAACTTTTTCCTCTATTTCTGTTACATTAGTGTCCATTTCTGTTACTTTTTCTTCTGTTTTTGTATTTTCTGTAACATTATTAGAAATATCATCTAACACTACTTGTATCATGTTAGATACTCCTTGTGATATTTTAATTAATTCTGCTAATTGTTTTTCAATGTTCTTATTCATTGTCTCTACCTCCAAATTTTTATAATTATTTTTAATTACTGGTGTTTCTTAGTACATTTTTATTGTATCAAATCTGATTAGTAAGTCAAACTACTTAGAATTTTTAATTCCTAAATCTAATATTCCGTGAATATCCTCTGTTTTCTGTGCTAAAACTGCTAAACTGTTCCTAGTAGTTATTAAAGAATCAATATATTCTTGTGGTTTTCCTTCTATATTTTGAATCATGAGATTATATATTTGTCGTAATGTTAAGTGTACTTGATTATACACTATTACTACTGTACTTTTTAATATTTTTTGGTCTTCTATAGGCATTTTAGGTATTTGTTGTACTAACTCTTCCGGAGTTAAATTTAATAAGTTTAAATAATCCTCAAACATAGGTAATTTGCTAAATTCTTTGTTTATATTGATAGATTCTTTCATTTTTATATCCTCCTAGTGTCTCACAATGTTATTTATATAAAGTAATGCTAAAGCTGTTAAGCTGTACATAAGGGCTTTTAAAGGTTCTAGCTTAAATATATTGTATGTGGTTAGAAAAGTGGCTACAACACTGGCTATGAGTGTTATAATGACTAATAAATTAGACGTTGTATCAGCTATTCTATTCCATATCAATCCTAAAGTTCTTAAATACTTAATTATCTTTATACGCATTAGTTGTTGAACCTCCTATAAAACTATATTCTTGCTTCCAGTTTACTGTTAATACACCTTGTTCATATGCTCTCTGCTCCCATTTATCTAAAATATTATAGAATTGAGGGCTATGTGCAACTCCATGATATCTTACGAAGTCAGTTTGATATACATATTGATAATGGTGTACTAATTCATGTAATAATGTTTTAAATATATAATTATAACTTAATAATTGTTTCTCTGTAGAATCCATATAAGGATATATAACTATCTTTTTATCTTTAATCATATATCTGCCATTATATGTTTTACTGTAACCTCTTAAATCTAAAGTAAAGTCTGTAGGTAATTGTAATTTCTTTATATCTTTAATCAATCTATGATGTAATTTTTGTAATTCGTTATTCATGGTTCATAGTCTCCTTTATTTCAATTTATTAAAAGTATATATTTTTACATTAGAGTGCATTTTTAGTGCTACATTAAACAAAGGAGAACTACTCTCCCCATATATTAATAGTTGTTTAGGGTTACACTTATTAATTAAAGCTTCTAATCCCAATTTAAAGGATTCTTCTGTGTGGTCTCTTACTGTTATAGCTATTATACTATTAACGGGTAATCCTTCAAACGCAAATTTTAATGATTCCTCATCATTCCATGTAGCTGTAGGTATTACATTTATTCCATTTTCTTGCCATAATCTAGTTAACCACCTACTTCTATATACATTCCATATTCTAGCTACTAATGGTAAATCTGCACTTATATTATATACAGGGGCTAAAATTACTTGTTGTCTTTTTAAACTACGTAAAGTGTTTTTATTGAGTGACCATAAGGCTTCAAATTTATAGTCCTTAATAAAGAAATGGTAACACTGGTCTTTAGTTTTAGTATTACCATATGCTATTAATTTATTAGGTAATATATCTACTTTAGGGGTTAATACATTAGGTATTCCCCAATTATTATTACTATCAAATAACTTATTTAAGTTTTGTGTATTGTATTTCATATCTATTAACCTCCTATCGTATGAAATTACTTAATTGTTAAATGTTTATAAGTGTTTTGTTTGATTACATACTTATTATAGCACACATTAAATAGGTGCACAAACACAAAGTAAAAGAGTACCCTATATTGGGTACTCCTCATAATTGCAAAAATTTCTTACTTTTTAGCGAGTTTAATTATTTAATGATAACATTTCTGAACATAATAAATATTTGATATTGAACTATAATATATACATAAATTGAGTACATAGTGTGTCAAGTGTGTGTCTACAAGAACACATTGATTATACATTTTAATTAAATTCAAATAATATAAATAAATAATTTGGAAAGTAAAAAATACATAATAATAAATCAATCTTCTTTTATTTGTTGTTATTAAATGTGTACAATATATAGATTTTTTTTTTAATTATTTATTGGTATTTTAATGTTATACGTATTTAAGTTAGGTTATTATATAGCATTTTAAAAAAAAAATTAGTATGAGTATAATATTGGGTATAAAATAAATTACATTATGGTGAATTTATAAGTATATTTGTTTGTTAATAATCTACTAATGACTTTAAGTAATTACTCAAAATCATAGTTGAAGTATAAAAGCCTTTAACTACTGCTAATTTGTCTTCATCATATTCTAATCCCTTAGTATCCTTTTGTGATAAGTCAATTAAATATTGATTATTGTTATATTGATACTCGTTGGCAATTCCCAGTTTACCACTACCAAAAATAACATAATCTGCTTGGTCTATATAACTTTGTACTTTACCATGAAGAACACTTGAATTAATGGTAATTACATTAGCTTTTAAACTCATTAGACCAGTTACTAATGGCATTCCTACATAAGGGGAATCATTAAACACAACGACACTCTTACCTCTTAAATTGGAATTGTTCGTTCCACCTTTTGTAGGACGAGTTTCGATATATTTTATAATATTTAAAGTGGCTTCCACTACACTAGGTAAATAAAAGGGATTTAGGTATACATTCGATAAGCTTCCGTCTATATCATTGACAAGTGTTTGGTGTTCATCTGTAAGCCCTAAGCTTACTAAACTATCCACAAAATTAGGCTTATCTGACTCTTCTCCACGAATATAAATGAATGGGTATTTAGTGTAGTTAATAAAAGGTTCTTTTAACTCACAGTTAGGTTTTAAATTACATTCTATAATGCTATATGAAATATTTGACTTGTTCAGAACCTTAACAATATTTTTGATAAAACTCCAACAAGTACTGTCATCTATAATTATGTTAATTGGTAAATTAACACATATGTGTCTAGATTTAATTATGCTAGTTAAACTGTCTGATAATTCTTCAAAATAATCATTTAAATTTTCTTGTAACATTCTTAATCCTCCTCTTATTTTTGGGGTTATGGACACTGACTAGGTGAATGGGGTAAACACTAATCAGTGTCCTTCACACTTCTGTGTGTGCTTAAAAAACTAATACTAAATAAAAAAAATTAAAAAAGAATAAAATAAAAAGGAGATTTCAATGACTTAAAATACCTTACTGCTCAAATGGTATTTAAAAGTAGAACATTGAAAGTTGGATTTTCATGTCATGTAACTTGGTTACAAGTATATGATAGCACACCTTTAAAATTTGTCAAACGCAACTAAAATATATCTAAAGTGGCTTCGGGGCTATGTCTTTTGAACACTAAATCACTTACCCTTTAGCTGTTAACAAATTATTTACATTTAGAGAGAAAAAACTAAGTGCGAGGAGAATTCCGAGCACCTGTGAGCGTAGCGAACATATTTATGTCCGAACATACGTTTATGTCCGGTATAGTATATTATATATTATTATATATTATTATATTATATTAATATTATTATATATTATATATATATATATATTACATGCGTAGTATAAAATAACACAAATTTTTAATTTGTCAAGCAAACTTTTTATTAACACTAAAATACCCAATCTTCAACCTACATTTAGCTCTCATGTCAATTTACATTACATGGCTTGGCTCTGATATCAATTTTAGCACTGCTAGGAGCTCCCCTATTTAATTTTTATATCAAAAAGGATAAATTACACTACCCAAACTATGAAATTAAATACAAGGCATTGTGGAGTGTTTTACACTAACACTAAAAATACTCCTATGTTTTCACTCAATTTAAATTTCCCCAAAATTTTTATAACCACTATTTTAACTTTGTGTGGTGTGATGTGGTGTTCTGTGAGAAGGTATGGGGTAGTGTGGTGTCATGGAAGTTATGATAGGTGGTGTGGTGTTGTGGATTGCATGGTGTGTGTGTGTGCGTTGGAGGGGCAAAACGTTCTAGTATACCTTAGAAAATTTACCTTGTACTTTTGTTACTAGGCTCACCCGGGGAGGGGCGTGGAGGAGGTGGTTAACGGTGGGGTACATAGGGGTACGGGGTATACATGGGTAAAAAGTGGACAGGTTGAGGTGGGCGAACGAAAGATTAAATAAATATTTTAATGTATGTGTTGCATGAAGTAAACAAAGAAAAATTTTAATGAGAGCAACAAGGAGCAATGAGTAAGCAAGAAGAGGTGAGTACACATGTGTACATAGTGGTGTATAGTGGTGTGCATGATAGTGTGTGAATAGTGTGTGATTGCTGTGGTGTACTACAATAAGCTGTATGAGTAGATATATGTTTAGTGGTGTGGTAATACTAAATGATTATATTAAACTCCTCTGTTTAGTCCTAGTGGTGTATAGGGGAGGGGAGGGGTATATGCTATATGTATAGTGGTGTAACTAAAGTAACAATAGTTCGGCATAATACGAATAATGTATGTCCTAATAGAATACACCTTACTAAGTCCTATCTACTAAAATTTAGATGAGAAAAGAGCATATACACTACTATGGTATACACTCTTTTTAATATATTAATGAGATTAATTATGAGCCTATCTTTTAACCGGTTTATATAGTAAATATGTACAGGGCTTGTACTAAATGAGAGGGTCATAGGTTATATACTTACTCCTCTCCTACTCCGGTTAACAGAGTAGTCGTTATAGCCCCTCTTCCTACTACCTAAGAAGAGGTAAAGAAGTATCACCTTGTCCCTAGATAGTGGTGTCAACCTGTATAGTGGTTAGTACCTTACTCCGGTTATAAAATGATGAGAGTAGCTATAGACTACTCTCTTACTGACTATATGTGATTAAACTCTAAGTGAGTTATATTACTGTTTTGGCATATAAGGTCATTCAATATTGATGATGAGTTCATTAATAGTGAAGTTAAATTTAAAGCTACATCTATAAGATTAGAGTTATAAAAGAAAGTGATTAAATATAACTTATGTATTAATAACTCTTTAGATATATTACATCTGTATACTAGGTTATTGTCATAAAAATTGTACACTATGCTAGTTAAATACTCTATGAAGAACTGCTTATATGTTAGGGGTTCTTCTTCAATATTCTCTATGTGTAGGTTTCTAGTAAGGTCTAAAGCTATGTTGCATAATAGTTCTGCAATATCTGCTGTGGTTAATCTATAAGCATTATCTGTTGCTAGTTCTCTGTGGGCTTGTATAGTCTTTAAATTGTCTTTAATAGTTTGTTGGCACTTCTCTAGGCTTAAATTTATACTGGATAGTGGGTCATATTTAAATAGGTCTAGTAGATTACACTCGGTTACTTGTTGTTGTCTTTCTGCTACTAGTCTAGCATTAAGGTCTATTCTTTCGGCGTTTCTCATGGTAAATCACTCACTTTCATTATAATTAATTATTCTATGGTAGTAACACACTTTAGGAGGTGGTGTTACTACTAACAACAATTAACTATTGTGTATTATGTTAAATAGTTGGTCTTCTTGTACTTCTGTAATGCACTCTTCTGTAAAGTGTTGCTTAGCTGTATATCTTAACTTGTTTTGAATAGTACTAGTAGTTTGACTGTATTTAGTGGCATTTATATATAATTTAAAAGGTATCTTAGTGCAATCTAAAAAAGCAATAGGAGTGGAATAGTTAATTAAAACTAGGTTACAATTATCTATGCAATTTATGTGTAAGTTTCTAGTCTTTACTTTAGGATAGTTAAAATCTCTCTCTACAAAACTGTTAATAACGTCTATATTTCTCATAATTAAATTCACTCTCTCTCTCTTTCTCATATTATTATGTATATCTATTTATTAAAGGTAAGGATTAAAATGCTTAATAGCACTTATAACGTTTAATGGTTTTTCGTTGTGGTCTAATGCTTTAACAGTGTATACTTCTGTCTTTTCTAGTACATACTTAGTAACAACTTGTGTAGCTATATTAAGAATTTCGGATAAGTTTAAAGTAAGTTCATAGTTATTTAGTTCTAGAATACTGTTTAGGGATTGGCTAAGTACTGGAATATCTATGTTAGTATCTAAACAGTTAGATAATATATAGTTTGCTACTGTACTATATACATAGTTTAATTTAAGTGGTGTTTTCTCAGTTAAGTGTCTTCTGTATACTGCTAAATACATACTAGCAATTTCATATACATTAATAGTGTCTTTACAAGTTTCTATGCTCTCTTTCATGCTGTTAATTTGGTTTTGCACCTCGTTTATGTTGTTTATAATAGTAGTTAAATTCTTATTCATAATAAAATCACTCTCTTTCTCTTAATTATTTATTGGTGGATTAAAATGTACTGTTGTTTAGCATACATTGTATTAAGTGTTTTTTAGGTTTATATTTTACTATTCTAGGGTCATTATTCTTTTTTAAAGTGTCTAGTAACTTAACTAAAACTTTGTTATCTTTTTCTACGGCTTCATTTATTAAAATGTAGGAGTGCATACACTCGGTAATTGCTATTAGTGTGTGGTCATCATATAGCATATAAACGTCATTCTCTCTTTCTACACTTACTGTAGTGTTATTAGTTGTTTTACAGTTTAGGAAAGCTTTTATTGCTTTACTCATATCAATCACTCTCTTTCTTTGTTTATCTCTTTCTTTAATTATATTGTAGCACTTCTTTAGGTCTTTGTCAATAAAAACTTATTCATTTTATGTAAGTTTTTATTGATAAGTGACTACTTGTTTGCTACAAGTATTATTATATAGTAGTAGGTTAAGAAAGTCAACACTTTTTATCAAAAAAGTACATAAAATGAATAAGTTTTATCTTATAATAAGAATAAAGCACATTTACACTTAAAAGAAAGTAGTAATTGTTTTAAAGTATCATCATCTAGTACATCTTTGTCTTCAACTAGAACAGCACTCATATACATGGTCTCCAATAAGTCCATATTTCTTTTATTAGTATGGATAGGTAAGTTTATATGGTTAGTTCTTAAAAACTGTTTAGTAGTGGCTAAAGTGATGTCCTTTCGTTGATAACAATTTAATTGAGGGTTATTACGTTTTAGCTTGTGGTTATACACTACAGTTAATAACATTGCACTACTTAATAATTGTTGGAATTTAAATAATTTCATTTCACATTACCTCTTCTCAATTTGTTTAATATATGTACAAGGGCACCTAAGAGTGCCCACTGGTCTTTATAATGTATAGAAATCAAACTCTATACCATTAGTATATTTAATATCGTCTTCTTCACTAGGAACTAGCTCATTCTCTAAAATTGCAAAGCAAGTGTCACTATTCACGGATACTGCATATACTACATTTGCCCCACAATATATAATTTCACATAAGTCTAAATTGCTATCGAATTTAGTAATCTCTATAGGACTTACTTTAAATGGGTCATATTCGTATTTCTTAATTTCTGTAGGAGTCCATTTTAAAGCAACATAGATACTATTGTCTTCATTATTCTTTAGGAACTTAACTACATCGGAAATGTCGGTAAAATCTTTTCTATTAAGTACAGTAGTATCTAATTTACTGTTAACAGGCTTATAATTAAGTGTGCTAGGAAATAGTTTATCTCTTTTAGAAATACTATTAGTAACAGTTTTAACACTCTTTTTAGGTTCTTCTTTAGTGGACTTCTTAGCTAATGTTACTACTTTGTTTTTCTTTTGCTTAGGTTCTTCTTGTTCTTTTTTAGGTTCTTCTTGTTTAGCACTTTCTTTAGGGGCTAGTTTAATAGTTGCTTTCTTCTCTTCTTTTTTAGGTTCTAGTTTAACACTAGGTTTCTTTTTGCTGTTCTCTATAGTTATAGATGTATTGTTACTTAAAATCTCGGCTAAATAGATAAGGTCATTTTTAGATACATTCTTTAATGTACTATCAAGTCCGTTGTCTGCTACTTTAGTCATTAAACTGTCTATCTTATTTCTGTCATTTTCACTCACTTCATTGTCCTGTTTAGTTCTTATTACGCTCCATAACTCTTTTTTGTTTAATCTTTCAATTTTACTCATAATTAATCACTCTCTTTCTCATTTTTTTATGTATATATTAGAGTAGTTACTACTCTTTACTACACTAAGTGGATTTAGTGTACTAAAGAATAGGCATAAACAAGTATGCACTATTCTATATAAGTCATTAAAACATAAGGTAATCTAATTCAGTAGGGGTTATATAAGGGTTACTTAAAATAGCTACTATAATGTGGTCTATTAAGTCGTCGTTGTTGGTGTAATTTAATATTGCATACTCTACAGTAATTTTTTGGTCTTCTGTAAACAAGTCTTTAGTTAACATTTCATTTACAATTGTGTGCATATTAAAGGAATTAGTATTAGGTATAAGCTGTAATTTGAATAACTCTCTTATAATAGTGGCACAAGTTTCATATTTAACTATATAAGTAATGCTCTTTATCATGTTGCTTAGTGCTTTCTTATACTCAGTATTCATAGGTGCTTTAGAACACTTTACTATATTGTCAAAACTAGCAATGTAATAAGGGTCTGCTTTTAGCTCATTAAATGTCTGTTTAATGTAGTTGTAATTACTAGCGTGTATGTTAAATAAGTGTATTATTTGTCGTTCTGTTGGGCTTAAATTAGTATATGTTGCTACTTCTTGTGCTAGGTTATTAAGGTCATTTATGTTATTACACTTATTTAATTCAACTGCTGGTCTACGTAAGTGTTTATTCAGTATGTTAGTTAACATATAAGCTATTGGTGTATTAGTAGTGTTTAGTCTTTTAATGTCGTCAATTAGTTGCTTAATTTCGTTATTCATAAGTTAAAACCTCCTAGAGAACATATCTCTTTAGTAGTAGTTGTTTAACTACTCTAGTAAGTACACTGTATTAAGGTGTACTTAAACAGTAGTTAAATACTATGTAGGTTAAAAGGTACTTCGTAAGGGTTACTAGTATGTCGGTTATTTAATTTTCAAAGAACAATATGTTTAATAGTGTAGATATAATGATTAGTAAGTAAGTCGTTTCTGTGTCGTTCTGCTGAACTGGTACTGTATCTCTTAACTTGTTTTTATTATATCATATCTTATCGGTCTTTGTCAATAAAAACTTTCTCGTTTTATGTAAGTTTTTATTAACTTGTGTTGTCTGTCTGTCTACAGTTATTATTATATACACATTGGTAGGTGTTGTCAATAGATTTTTGTAAAAAAGTTGCTCATTTTATAGTGGTTTTTGGTGTACAAGCTAAAATGGTAGGTGAAAAGGTAGGAGAAGAGGGAATAAAGGCATAAAAAAAGACTACACACTAAAAGTAAAGTGCATAGTCTTTATTATATATATATAAGTAGTAAATGGTTAGTCTCTTATTCTCTTTCTAATAAATCGGCGAGTACTAATAGTATCTTTTTTAGTAGGTGCATTTTCTTCTTTAATAGTAGTGTTATTAGTAGTAGTGTTTTTTGCTTTTAGTTTTAGTGTACTACTATATCTATTATTAGTACTATACTTGTCTAGTGTTTCATTAATTACTTTATTAACTTCATCTAAAAGGTACTTACCTTGTTCAACATATAACTTCTTACCGGTTTCTCTTTCGCTCTTAGTAACATAGTTGTAATTCATGCTACCAAAATTCATTTTAAATTTAATAGGTGTTCTATATCTCTTTACTATGGTACGTAAGCAATCAAGTATGTGTTCTTTACCTACCCCACAACTTATCACCATGTGGTTCTCCTTTAGTCTTAGTTGCCACCAATCGTCCTCTTCATTTAAACATGCAATATAAAACATATCTTCCATTTCAATCTCCCCCTGTATTGTGTTATGTATTAAGTACTGTGTACTTGATATGGCTACATTGTATCACTCCTGTTAAAGTAGTCAAGCTTATAGGTATACTTACCACCTAACTATAGTGGTGTATAAGGCGTATATAATAGTAGTAGTATAAAACACTTACTCACTCCCTAATCAAATCCGGAGTGAAGAGGTGGTTTGCATACTACTAGTATATAGTATATAGTAATACACAGTTAATAACGGAACACACTACTAGGTGGTAGTGTTTAATATATAGATAACAAGTAAAAACCACTATAAAATGCAGTGGTTTTATAGGGTAACACTAATAGTAAGGTATACACTATAGTAATAGTAGTAGTAAACACATAATAGTAGTAGTATAAAACACTAAAAGGTGGGCAAAATATAATAGTAGTAATAGAACACTAATAGTAGTACTAAACACTAGTATACTAAATAAAAGGATAAGGTCGGCGTAATAGTAGTAGATAAACACTAAGTAGTAATAATAGTAGTAGTGGTATAGATAATAGTAGTAGTATATACAATAGTAGTAATAGTAGACTAAAAGAAGAGGGCGTTTAATAGTAGTAGATAGTAATAAGGTGGGGAGAAAGAGATAAGACTATATAGTAGTAATAGGTGTTTATCACTTAACGCCATTTTCACTGTTTTTAGTCACTTAGTGTTATATCACTTCAAAATCGCCCCTAAGAGGTTTTAGTACTCATAGGATAAATAGGTCGGAAAAGAAATAAAAATTAAACTGGGGAACTAATAGCACTTAAATTAACACATAAGAACACTATTAATAGTGGTAATATAGTAATTAGTAGAGTAACACATAGTGGTTACTCTTTTTATGCCTTAAATCACCTACCCCTTTACCTACTCCTAATCTAAAGATAAGTCCGGGTAAAGTATTTAACCTACTCCTTACCCAGTACCTGTTTAATGAGTAGTCCACCACCTAGTAGTACCTACACCTAGTACCTTACCCCTGTGGTTAAATAACACCTAACCCCAATTATATAGGGGTCTCAGACCAGTTCTCGCGTGCCTGTGCCTGTACACGAGGTGACCCTCGACTACCCTTCCCTCTTACCACCCACAGTACCTCCCTTATAGTGTGTCCACGTGCTTAGTGCATGGTAGTGCATAGATAAAGTGCATAATAATAGGTACACCTAAAGGGTAACCAGTGTGTACACATAACACTAAAACACTATATTTAACTA
>ERZ1463035.145-NODE-145-length-11434-cov-14.473943_pt1 | contig 11434 bp, 12 predicted proteins | sample MGYA00564486_ERZ1463035 | MGnify/ENA primary metagenome ERZ1463035 (study PRJEB39244, sample SAMEA3635149) | Helicobacter pylori | study: EMG produced TPA metagenomics assembly of PRJEB11511 data set (Assembly of a 5300-year-old Helicobacter pylori... | reverse complement strand
CTACCCGCTCAAGGCTGACTTCTTCAACTTCGTTATTGGCATCCCCTACTCGGACAGCGAGAACACGTTCAGCACCGACGACAAGCACCGCAAGACCTACTGCACGCTGGAGATGTGGATCTACGGCCAGTACATCGTGCCGTGCCAGACGGTGGGCGGGATGGACATCGGCAAGACCTGCCACCTCACCGTGAAGGCGAAAGTCGGTACCCGCTGGCACATCGTCTGGATGGAGAAGATCCACAACACCAAAGAGGAACCGGCGGTACCCGTGGTGCTCTCGCGCTACGACTTCTACCGCATGAAGAAGCTCTGCATCGACGCCGGGCCAGACATCACGTTGGTCAACCTGCTGGTGGCTGCACGCGAAGGCATCCAGGCAGTCGTCTACACCACGGTGGCGGGCTTCATCCCCATCGCTGAGAAGGCAGACGGCGACACCATCAACGCTGACCGGACGAAGACCCTCACGCTGCTGCTGAACGATCACAACTCGGGTACCAACTCTTACCCGGCGCGCGATGACATGCGGATCGAGCTGTACAAGCACCTCGCCACGACGAAGAAGGTGCGCCAGCCCGCAGCAGACGGCTTCACGATGGTCGAGAAGTTCATCAAGACCGACAAGCAGGATCACTGGGTCCACTCGCTGAACTACTGCAACATCGCCGCAATGGCGTGTGAGCTGGTGAGCGGCAAAGAGGTCGTCGGCGTGATGCCTGGAACCTCAACCGTGAAGGTTGGCAGCCAAGCTGAGCCGGATCGTGAGAAGGTTGACGCAGGGCACGCGCTCAGCGGTATGTTTGGGATGGCTAAAGCAAGGACGTACCGGCACTAAATTTCATCGAAGCGCGGAGATGTCCGCGCTTCAATGAAACCGGTTGGCAATAACCGTGCCAACAAAACAAAGAACCCTTGTATTTCATACCCTTGGGCATCTAAACTCGCGCCATTCAGACATCCCCAGCAGGCTCTCCCGCAATGGCAGCAGCGAAGACCCCAGGCTCTAAAGCGTCGAAGTACGCCGCAACTGGTGCGGACGTTATTTTGCCGTCGAAGAATCTGTCCGGCAAAGCCAAGGCAAAGCGCCCGGGATCTGAACAGGACAAAGGGTCGGCCATCACCAACAAGTTGTTGACGTTCGCGCTCAACGACATCTCGAACATCTCCACCCGCAAAGACGTCAATGAAATCATCCGTCAGCTCATCCGTGAGGAAGGGCTGTTCAGTTCGGCTGCCAACTCGATGGTGGCTTTGTCCACTGGCGAAGGCTGGCGTCTGGCCGGGTATGACGCTTCGGGTACGATGAGTTCTGAGGTGATGTCCCTCGCTTACACCATCATGGACGCCTTCAGCACCCTGCACGACTACAGCAAAGGCTACAACGACAAGCCGAGCATCAATGCCCTGCTTGCCACGCTGCAGATGGACGTGGTGACTACAGGCGGCTGTGGCGCTGAGCTGGTGCTGGACAAGACTTTTGGGCCTGAGCGCCTGGTACCAGTCGGCTACTCCACCATCGAGTGGTATGCAGACGGTAACGGCGGTCGGTACCCGACTCAGGAGAAGGGCGACATCGTCCTCAACGTGCCAACCGTTTTCATCGGTGAGCACAACCGCAACCCAGACGAAGCGTACTCCGTCAGTCTGTTGCGCCCGGGTCTGGCCCACACGATCAACTTCAACGGCTTCATCGAAGACATGCACCGGGCGCTCAACCGCACCGGGCACAGCCGCCTGATCGCCAGCATCGCTGCCGACAAAATCAAGGCAGCTGCCACCGATGAGATTAAGGCTGACCCGGTCAAGATGGGTCAGCTGTACGCTCAGGTGATCGAGGAAGTGAAGACCGCACTGGCCGGCCTGGAGCCGGAAGACGCGGTAGTGACGTATGACAGCGTGACGTATGACGTCAAGGACACAGGCGGCAGCAAGGCTGACTACAGCTCGATGCTGACCACCCTTGGCAACCTGCTCGGCGCATCGCTCAAGACCCCGGCATCGGTGTCTGGGCTGCGTGCCAGCGGCGGTCAGGGCTTGTCCAACGCCGAGACATTGATTTACCTGAAGGTTGTGCAGGGTACCCGCCCTCCAGTGGAAGAAGTGATTTCTCGCGCTCTGACCCTGGCAGTGCGGCTGCAAGGTCTCGACGGCTACGTGGCCTTTGAGTTCATGCCGATCAACCTGCGCCCTGAAGCAGAACTTGAAGCGTACTTGGCGACCAAGCAGAAGCGTGTGCTCGAGCTGCTGAGCTGGGGCGTGATTAACGAGGCACACGCAGCATGGGAACTGGGGCTGCGGCCACAAGGTCTCTCTGCGGTGCTGGCTGGCACCCGCTTCTACGTGAAAGACGCCTCAGACGCGACGGCAACGGATCGGACCAACTCAGCGGAAGCTGCCTCACAACCAGACACCCCGGCCCAGTCCGGCGGTGACGATCAGTAAGGAGACTGGCATGCGACCAACAATCTGGGCTGGCTCCGAAGCTGCCTACGAAGTTGTCAGAGCGTTTGAAGAAAAGTTTGCGATGGACCCGTTGGCTTACGCTTCGTCGCTGTTCGACCGCAACGACAACCAGGTAGAAACTGACCCGGTTTTCGGTGTCGACGCTGACCGCAAAGGCTTGACGGTTCTTGAGATGGTTGGCGATAAGCCAGTCATCAAGGTTCACGGCTCGCTGGTAACGACCTTCAGCCGCTACCACTCTTGGTTCCCGGGCCAAGTCACCAGCTACGAGGCGATCAACGACGCCTTGGCCATCGTGCGTGAGTACGGCGGTACCGAGCTGATGATGGACTTCGCTTCGGGCGGCGGGCATGTACGCGGCGTTGATGGCGTCACCAAGATGATGGGCAAGGTGCAGAAGGCTGGCATCTCGATTCACGGTCACACGGACTCGGCCTCGATGTCGGCTTCGTACTGGATGATGGCTGGCTGTGATCGAATCACAGCCAGCCGCATGGCAGAGGTCGGCAGCATCGGTACAATGGCCGTGCTGAAGACTTATGCCGACACCGAAAAGAATATGGGTGTGACGTTCACCGTCCTCAAAGAAGGTGACTTCAAGGCCATCGGCAACCCATACGAAAAGCTCAGCGATGCGGACAAGGCTTACGTGCAAAAGGGCTTGAAGAAAGCCAACACGTTCTTCCTTGGTCACGTCGCGCTCAATCGCCCGGTGGAGCTGGAAGCCACCGACGACTGGGCTGAAGGCAAGACGTTCTACGCAGATGAAGCGGTGAAGAACGGACTGGTCGACCAAGTGATTGACTTGGATGATCTTATTGGTAGCGGCGCGTCCGCTCAAAACCCTGGCGATAAAAGGATACTCGGGATGAAAATCTCTGCAGAAAAACTCGCTCAGATTGAGTCGGGCGCGAAAGCTGAAGACGTGCTGACCCCTGCTGAGCTAAAGAGCTACAAGGCTGACCTCCAGGCAATGGCTGACGCCGCTGCCGTTGAGCTGCAAGCTAAAGCTGACCTGGAAGCTGCCCAGAAGCTGATCGACGACGCGGCTGCAGAGCCGACCAAGCCGGTCGCTGAAACTGGTGCAGGCGCCATGATCGCCGCTGACTACAAGCAGGCGCTGCTGGATAACGGCAAGCTGACCGCGAAGATGGAAGCGCTGGCTGCTCAGGTAGTCGAAGCGACCAACAAGCTGGCAGTCGCTCAGGCTGAAACCGAAAGCCTCGCTGCGGTCGCCAAGCATGCGGTGTCGAAGCTGCAGATCGCTACCGGCAGCGCGCGCGAAGAAAAATCCAAGCCGTCTGAAATCCTTGCTCAGTTCAACGACCTGCAAGGCAAGATGGCTAAGATGTACCCGACTTCGCGGCAGTCTGAAGACGCGCCAGCGCCAGTCGTAGAAGCGGAAGACCCAGGCACAAGCCTGAGCAACTACCGCCTCAAAACTCAGCAACTAAACCAGCAAAAACGCTAAGGAGCCTGTCATGGCTGATAAAAAGTACGCTGTATTGGCCCACAGTCCTGAGCGGCTGAACGTCATCTCGACGAAGTTGGGCAAAGTCAAAGGTGAGAAGATCACCGACAAGGACATCAAGAAAGCCATGAAAATGGGCCTTCTGGACAACTACGAGTTCTGCGTAGCTGGTGATGACCTTGAAGGCTTCCTCGACAACGTCGACGGCGGTCCGACTGCTGGTGGTTTCATTTTCGGCGGTGTCGCTCACCCGAACTCCGGTTTCCGCGTTGAACTGCGCGTCGACGAATCCCAGGCAGTTGCACTGAAGCCGCGCGACCTAGTCGTAGCCGGTACTCAGCCAGCGCTGGGCGTCGAAGGTCTGCCAACCTGCAAGGCTGGCACTGGCGTAATCTTCAAGTATCGCGTCATCAGCCTGCAAGGTGATGGTACCAAGGGCACTGTAGTCGTGGCGGAACGCTGCTAAGCCTTCGGGCTTAGCTTCACCCCCACCCTCGAAAGAATTCAAGGATAGATATTATGGAATGCAAACTGCAGTACCAAGCCATCGTTGATGGTAAGTCGGTCACTAAAGAAATCTCTGCGAACGCTGAGATGTACAAGTTGGCTGGCGATCAGGGCGTTACGCTGCGTGAGTTCATCCGCCGCAAGTGCTCTGACTTCGACGTTAAAGCAGGCGACCCGATTGACCAGATGATGGCCAACGCCTCGCTGCTGGACGGCAAGATCACTGGCCGCTCGCCAACTATGGCTGACATGGCTGGCATGACCGCTGCGGACGGCTTCCGTCGCCCGGACGGCTCTGACGGCAGCCTGGGTGCTCGTCTGCTTTACCCGCAGATGATTCTGGAGACCCTGAACGCCAACGCCTTGCGCGATGACGGTTCGGACATCCTGCAAATCTGGGAAGGTTTGATCGCTACCAGCCGCAACCTGAACGGCCAGCGCGCTGATCAGCCGATCATCGACACTTCGGCACCGGAAGGCAGCCGCAGTGGCCGTATCACCCAGATGGCGGAACCTGAGACTCTGGTCTCGATCCGCACTGGCGAAAAATCGTACCGCATCCCGACCAACGCGATTGGTCTGGTGATTGCGAACGAAGCGATGGCTGCTACTACCATCGACCTGGTACGCATCGTGATGGAAGCTCAGTCCCGCGGTGACAAGATCCGTCGCGTCGGTGAGCAACTGCGCTCGATGGTCTTCGGTGACGAAGACTTGGGCATGGCTGCACTGCCAGTTCTGAAGGCGAAAGATTTCGACGCCTCGATCACTCAGAACGGTCAGATCACCAAGCGCGCTTACATCAAGTGGTTGTTCTCGAAGCACAAAACCGCGAACATCTCGCGCGTTCTGACCAACATCGACACTGCGCTGGACGTCGACGAAGGTCTGGCTCCACGTAACGTGGGTCAGGACAACTCGAAGATCATCACCCCGTGGGCCGGCATGAACCTGGGCCTGACCCAGCCGGTGCTGACTCCGTTTGACGACGAAGTCTTCGGCGCCGGTACTCTGGTTGGCCTGGACCCACGTTACGCGATCCAGCGCTTCATCAACGTCTCCGCTGCCTACAACGGCATCGAAGAATTCGTGATGCGTAAAGCCACCGGTTTCCGCGTGGACTATGGCGAGATGTCGACCCGTCTGTACGACGAAGCATGGTCGGTACTCAGCCTGGAAGTCTAAGGCTGGCTTAACAGGATGGGCGCTTCGGCGCCCATACTCACAATGCAGGAGCGATAAATCATGGCTTTGAAGAAAGAAACCGACGCTGATAAAGCGAAGTCCACCCCGGAAGCGGCGGACAAACCAGTAGTGATTGAGAAGCCAGCAGACCCAGCGATCACCGATCTGCAGGGCGCACCGGCTTTGGTCGTGACCCCTACTGAGCCAGCAGCTGATCCAGTGGTTCCGAAGACCGAAGAAGAACTGGCCGACGAGCGCCGCGTTGTTGCTGAAAGCGAGCAACGTACCCTCGACGACGCAGCCGCTGTTGAAGTCCAGGCCGGCCGCAAGCCGCTCGAGCAAACTATGGTTCTGGTCGAAAACCTGACTCATACCGACTTCCGTCAGCACACCACCGGCAAGTGGATCTACGCCAAGAAGCAGGAATACCTGCTGAATGACGGCTGGCTGGCCAACCACGTCAAGGCGAAGCTGCTGAAGATCGTCGGGGAGTAAACATGGAATTCTTCGGTCTGACCAGCATCAAGCAGATCCGAGGCGTGCTGACAGTAGACGAATCGGATATTGAAGACTCGACCATCGAAGACTACGGCCTCGAAGACGACCTTGGGCGATTCCTTGATGTGGTCCCAGACTGGGAAGAACTTGTAAAAACTCCAAGCAAGAACACACGCAGGCTGAAGATCGCTGCCAAGTATTTTTGTGCAGGGATGATCGGCAAGCGTGCTCAGGTGTTCATCCTGAAGAAAAGCACGGACGGCTCCAACGAAGGTCAGCGTAGCGACAAGGACGGCTGGGCGTGGCTGGCAGATGGTTTGCTGGCAGACGCACAGGCTGCGCTGGCAGAAGTGATCGAAGACTTAGGGCTGACGCCAGAACCTGTTATGCCGTACAGCGTCATCGCTATTTCGATCCCTGACCGCGATCCGATCAAGACGCCGAGGACAGCCCGTTGAAACTGAAGAAGATCGCTCTCAAGTTTTGCGACGAAAAGATGGAAGCCTGGGACCCGGTAACGGAGACCTTCATTCCCGAATCGTTTCGTGCACGCATTGACCTGACCGATCGGTTCCTCAGCAACTTCAACAAGCCGACGCGGCGTCGGATGCTGTTCGCTGACAACGAAGTGGTATTCCCTGAGAGCCGGGTGTGCAGACACCCTGGCACAAAGGACGTTTACCTGCTGGGCACCACCCGGCAGGATGCTCGCAGTGGTCAGCCCTATCTGGGGCTGACCATCCTGCAGCTGGTTACGGATGAGCCGGGCGGTACCGCCGGACTCGCCACAATTACCCGCAAGGTCGTGCAAGGCCCACCAGAAGATCCAGGCTGGTTGGTCGACACGGTCTTCGCTCGCTCGTACATGGATACTGAGTTCTTGACCAGCACCGATGAGGTGTCCACCACCGACCTGCGCGTAGAGCGCTACGTCGCGTACCTGCCGTTACCTGTGCAGCCGCAGGAATGGGACTTCGTCACGCTGCATGGCGTCAAGCACCGGATTCTCGATACGTTCGCTGACTCAGGCTTCTTTGCACTGCGCATCGACCATGAGGAAGACTACCGCCAGGACTTCGTGCTCCACACCGCTACCAGGGTGATGGACCGGGCGACCCACAAGTACGTGAATTCTGAGCGCACCTACAACGTCACTGGGGTGATGACCAAGTCCACCTACGTGGCGCTCTGGGCGACCGACTCCGAAGACGCCAAGACGGTGTACTTCGACCACGATCACTTCCCTGTTGGGGTGGCTGACAACGTGGAGAATATGTTCATCGAGCTGAAGGGTGTGAAGCGTGAGGTGAAGTCGATTGAGACCCAGCCCGGCGAGCGCCAGTACCAGATGAGGCTGAAGTAATGGCAGCCGGTGGCAAGTTCAAGAGGCAGGCCGACCTGTACGGCATGGACCTCAAAGAGCTGTTCAACCGCTCGATCAGGCAAGCCCTGATCGCGGGGATCACGGCTGCCATCGCCGCCACAAAGCAGGACTCGTCGAACGCCGCTGCACACTGGATGCTGGCCTCGAAGAAAAGCAGCCGGCCAACCTCACGTAAGTTCGGCAAGCTGCGCGACCTGCGCGGTACCAAGCTCCGTGGGCCGACTCGCCCGGTAGGCTACAAGGGTGATGGCGGCAAGAATGCTGGCGAAGTCCTGAAGTTTGTCCGCGACAAGGAAATCCGCGAAGTGGTGGATAAGTTGGTGTCGGGCCGGGAGCCTGATACCGTGTTCTATCTTTTCAACGCCATCCAAGAGGGCACGGTGTACGGCACACACGCCAACATCGACGCTGCTGGGCAGGAGGGGTTGAACGCTATCAAGCGGATCTTCGATAAGCGGATTGCATCGGGCAACGTAAGGAAGCGCTTCAGATGATCGAGCCAAACACTCAGCTGTCTTCGCAGATGGAGCTGGAAGTCCGCTTTCGCAACTACGTGGATGACAAGGTGCCCGCTGACATGCGGTACGCCTACGTCCTCGAGGAAGGCATGGACCTTGGCGCCACCCGGGCAGGGATGCTGTTTCAGCAGAACAAAGAGTTCTACCTGTTCGAGCTGGTGATTGATGATGTAAATTTAGCCGGGCCGAGCGTGGTCAGCCCTACCAGGGTATGGGGCACGCTCGACCTGACACTGTTCACCAAAGCGCCACGCGACAAGGTGGAGTTCGGTACCAAGCTGGAACAGGTGGCGAACTGGTTTCAACGCAGCACAATCAGTGGCATCAGGTTTCGTACCTACATGCCTACCACCGTGGTACCACTGCACGGATTCACCTCGTACAATGGGGTGATCAACTTTGAATTTGAAATTGCCTCTCAAGGGAGCTGACGGCTATGCCAAAAGTTAAAAGTTTTAACGATACCTCCGCGGTGTCGCTTGCCTATGGCATCAGCGACCTTGACAGTAAATCTGACTTCGTGGGTGCGGCCAAAATTCCGATGAGCCTGATTCCGTTCACCACGGAAGGCTTCGCCATGCAGAAAGAGGCCAAGTCGTCCACGGCGATTCGCGGCAACCGCCGTACCTCTGGCTCGAAGAACACCAAGGGTAGCGCCAACGGCGCCCTGACCCTGGAGTTCGGCGCCACCCAGTTCGTCCTCGACATGCTGGCACTGATTTCGCTGAGCAACTGGAAAGACATCGACCCGGCCACCCCGGCTCTGGGCAAGTACCTGGTAGACGGCGAGACCAAGAAGTACATGGTGGTCGAGAAGACCATGCGTACTGGTCCAGCGCCGACCGACCGCCTCGATCACGAATGGTACTTCGGCACCATTATGAACGACGCGACAATGGAGTTTGGCGACGGCGAGCTGATCACGCTGGCGATGAACACCATGTCGGCCAACGCTGACTACGCCTCTGCCCTGGCAGGCGCTGACGGTCTGGGTGGTTCCATCGCCACGGCCAAGACCACCCCGGCGAACTACGAGATTGCTGACAGCTCGAACAACCTCAGCAAGATCGAAATCACCGACGCTGCCAACAAGGTGATGGAAGTCACTTGGAGCGACGCGTCGTTCCAGATCCAGAACAACGCGCGTGAACAGTCGGGCCTCGGCCACCAGTTCGCAGCGGGCATCGGCCTGGGTAAAGTGGCTGCCACGTTCTCTGGCACCATCTACTACTACGATCAGGCGATCCTCGACGCCCACATGAAGAACAAGCGCGTATCGCTGAAGACCACCATCGCTACTGCTGAGGGTACCTTCACGATCCGTATGCCGAACCTCATGGCTCAGGCGCCGACCAACAACGCCGAGAGCGAGAACACCGACTTCAGCACCGCGCTCACGCTGCAGGCCGAAGCCGGTACCCTGGACATCGGTACCAACCTGAAGGTGCCTTGCATCTTCTGCATCGAGTACGTGCCTACGCCCGTAGCGCCGTAAGTGACTTGCGGCGCCGCTCTTGATAGAGTGGCGCCGTTACCATCCTTCCAAGGAATTCCCCATGCAACTGTTAGACATCGACGACATTGCTGTAGACCCGACCCTTGCATCCAAAGGTGTCTGGACAAATTATATGGGCGGTGAGTTCTTGCTGGCTCGAAAGGGCAGCGAATACAACTCCCGCTTGACCGAGCTGTACATCGAAAACGCGGAAGTGATTCAGGCCAAAACCCCTGAGTCGACCATCAAGCTGATGGAAATCTACCAGCGCGCGTTCTGCGAGAAAGTGCTGCTGGACTGGAAGATCCTGCGCGGTGGCAAGAAGCTCAAGTACACCCCGGAAACGGCCTGGGAAATCCTCAAGGACCCACGCTTCGCTGAGCTGACTGCGCACCTCGAGTCGTTCAGCATGAACCACGCCAACTACCGCGAAGCCAAGATCGCTGAAGTGGCCAAGCAGGTAAAGAGTTCTGCCGTCTCCTAATCAAGCACGGCGAAAAGGGACTCAACGCTTTCAGGGAACTTGAGAAGAAATTCAACAAGAAACACCCAGAGCTGGAAAAGTTCGTTGAACCCTTAGCAATGCACCAATGGCTGGTATCCGCTTTCTTCCGACTACACCGCCGTAGGCAGTTCGGACAAAACGGCTACCAGCCATTGTCGTATCAGGAGATGGCAGACTTCGCTGACAGGGTGCTTCGTCTGGGCGACGAGGAAAGAGAGTGGTTTTTCGTGGCTATGGAAGAAACCGATAACGCCGTCCTGTATGATCGCCACATGAAAGACAAGGCCGTTGCGGAAAAAATGGAAGCGGAACGGGCTACCAAGCCCAAAACCCGGAAAAGGAACTAGCGATGTCCCAGTTTGACGTAGATTTTACCGGCTCTATGCGGCAGTTGGGCGAGTTCAATCTACGCCTTAGCAACCTGGGCACGCAGCTGGACCACATGGAGAAGGCTTTCGGGACCACCGGCTCGGTGTCCAAGGAAGTCTTCACCAAAATGCGCACCTCTATCGACGAGGTGACGACTGCGGTCCAAAAGTCCGGCGGTCAGACCGAACAGCTCGGCAAGAAGTTGGCCGACGCCGAAGGTCTGGTCGGCGCCATGTTCCAGAAGATGGCTGCGGAGAACGCCAAGGCCACCCTGGTAGCGCAGGGCTACAACGGTGAGATGGCTGCGCTGGGCAAGATGCTCAACGACACCGCGTCGAAGAACACCTACTCGTCTTGGCAGCAGAAGACCCTTCAGCTGACCAACAAGCTGGTAGGTGAGAACCAGTTCCTGCGCAACGCCATCGCTGCGATGGACACTGAGCTGGGCAAGAGCAACGCCAACCTCAAGACCAACCTCAGCTTCAAGCAGTCGCTGGCCACCACTGAGCAACGCCTGCGCAACACCGGCACCACGCTGGCGCTGACCTACGCAGGGATGAACACGGAGCAAGGCCGCTCCAACGTACTGACCCAGTCGTACATCGCCTCGAAGAAGGCCCAGATCACCGAAGAATTCCGCCTGGACACCCAGCTCAAGACGCTGGAGCGAACCCTTGCCAGCCTGACGGGTGGCCAGCAGGAAGAAATCACCAAGATTCAGCAGATGATCGCTGCCCGCAAGGCAGAAATCGTCGAGACCCAGCGCGAAGACGCGGAGCTGCAAAGACTCCAGCGCACGCTGAAAAGTCTCGAGGGCGGTCGCCAGCAGGAAATCACGGTCGTGCGTGCGGCCATCGCTGCCCGCAAGAAAGCCATCACCGAGGCCACGTCTGAACAGAAGGCGCTGGACGAACTGACCGCTGCCATCCGCCGTGAAGAACAGCAGCTGGTGCGCCTGCAAGTCCAGTCGCGGATGATGTCCAGCTCGCACGGGCAGAAGATCGCCCAGCTGAAGCAGAACATCCAAGAACAGGAA
>ERZ1463035.142-NODE-142-length-11518-cov-6.545494_pt1 | contig 11518 bp, 11 predicted proteins | sample MGYA00564486_ERZ1463035 | MGnify/ENA primary metagenome ERZ1463035 (study PRJEB39244, sample SAMEA3635149) | Helicobacter pylori | study: EMG produced TPA metagenomics assembly of PRJEB11511 data set (Assembly of a 5300-year-old Helicobacter pylori... | reverse complement strand
ATGACCTCAATATAAAATAAACGAACTTTAACTTGATATAACACGAACTTTTAACATTTTTTCATTCATTTTATCATTATTATTCTGACTCTTGGATAAGGCAATAAGTAGTATAATTGAGTAAATATTTTATAACTTATAATAGTTTATATTAAATTAATTAAGTAAAAAGGAAGGATAGAATATAAATGAATGAGACAAAAAAATTTTCTGTTATAAATAGTTTTACGTATAATGGACGAGGTGGAAATGCCGCGGCTATATTTTGTAATCAAGGTGAATTAGAAGATTCTATTATGCAAAATATTGCACGTCAACTTAATTTAATTGAAACGGTGTATATCACTGAAAGTGATAAAAAAGGAATAGATTTTAATATTAGATATTTTACTCCAGAAAATGAAGTCGGAATTGCTGGTCACCCTACAGTCGCTGCATTTATTGCACTTGCGAAAGAAGGAGCATTAGGTGCAATAATAAAAGATAAGTATTTAATCAAGACAAAGGACGGAATAAAAGAAGTTAGTATTAAAGAACGTAATAATGATATTGTTGTTAAATTAAAGCAACAAGTTGTTGAATTTGGACCAATTATTCAAGAAAAATATAAAATAGCTGAAATTTTAGGAATTGATAATGACGATATAATGAATGATTTACCAATACAATGTATAAATACTGGATTAGGTCACCTAGTTGTACCAATTAAATCTTTAGATGGATTAATGAAAGTTAAAAGGAACATAAATCAATTAAAAAATCTATGTAATCTTATTGGCGTAAGAGAGGCACAAGTGTTTTGCTTTGAAACTAAAGATGACACATTTGATATTCATACAAGAAATATATGCCCAAGAGAGGGCATTGAAGACGCCGCATGTGGTATTGGAAATGCAGCGGTAGGTGCATATCTGCTGAATAATCATTATTCTGATAGAAAAATGATATCAATAAAAGCCGAGCAAGGATACATAGTAAAGACTCCATGTGAAATTGATATATATGCTTATAGGGAAAAAAATGATATTGTAGTCCAAATTGGAGGAACAGGTAAAGTAATAATACAAGGTGATTTTATTATAAGCAACATATAAAAAGTAATATCATTAGATATGGGGGTTACTTTATTAAGCACGTATTGATATTCTGGATGTAACTCATTGACTTGTTACATTGAATGTATTATAAATTACTTAATTATAATATACGAGTGTAGAATTTGAAAAAATGAAAATAGAATTATTGAATTAAAAGTTTTTTAATAAATTTATCATTAAAAATAGGGATAGATAAATATATTAAACTAATGTCTGATGAAGAATACTTGTTCCAGAGTAGGAAAGATGAAACAAGCCTATTAACAGAGCCCCAGCATATCAAATACAATAGTGCAGCTGAGCTGTTGAACTTCAGGAGGTAGGCACTTACATACTAAGAAAGGCCTTTGAATACTGGCATTGTAAACAAAATAAAGGTGTTGCACTTTTTCAACAGATAATTAATCTTTTCTCTCAAAGTGTTACTTAAAAATATAGTTTCTTTTCTTTATTTATTTTTTGTTCCTGCAGCCCAAAATAATTTTTGAAATTAAAATTTTCTGTTTAAATATCACTTACATTCGCTTTAATTACATTGCCTATTCTAAATTTATTGTTTAACTGGAAATTGGCCATTATCCAACCACCTAAATTTTTAGACAAATTAAATGCAGTTGCTACGGTTTCTCTTTTGTTTTAAAGGAATAAATTATTTTGTATAGAATTACTAAAGTATTATAAAAATAATGAGGTGATTTAATGACAAAAGAAGAATTTAATAACTTAGAAGTATTAAAACAATTAGATTATATAAATAGTTTACTTGAAAAGGGTAAAAGTTTAAGAAGTATGGGTGAAGAGCTAGAAATGAGTAAAAGTACATTTAGATCTAGATTCCTTAAAATAGGTTACACTCTTAACAAAGATACAAATCAATACTGTAACGATAATAGCGTAGTAATACACTCACAATCAAAAATTATTAAAACTCCACAGGTACATACAAAACCATTAGCAGAACCTATTAAGGAATACAATACAAAAGTATTTCAAAAGTATGAAAAAGATATTATTGAATTAATTAGTAGAAAAAATGATATTTTAGAAATGTTAAAGAATTATAAAAACAATATTTCTATAGATGACATACCAGAGCTTAATATAAATTCTCTGCCAAAGGATCTACAAAAAAATATTACCAATAAGTCTATAAAAATATACAATCCAATATATAAGTTGTTTGATGAAATATGCAGTCAATATGGTAGTTTTAAAAAACAAGATATTATTAGTTTAGCATTATTAGAATTTTATAATAAATACAATAAATAAAGAGATAATCTTAATTTAGTAATAATATGTAAGATCTACTGTCTATGACATTAATAGAATAATCAATGGAGTGAGTGGTTCCGGTAATGCTAATAATTATTATAAAGGCGTGATTTAATGAGCGATTTAGGTAGTGAACGTAACAGACAGTCATCAAAATTAAATAGCACTAATATATTAAAGATTATGATATTAGATTTTTTAATTAAAGATGGCAGCTGCTATGGATATGAATTATCCGCTAAGATAGAGGCTACAATGAATTATATGTGGAAACCAAGTAATGGATTGATATATCCATTACTACGTAATATGGAGGCAAATATGTGGTTAGAAGGTTGGTGGGACATACCTGATAAAAAGACACGAAGGAATTATAGAATAACAGATGAAGGTATAAAGCATTATAATTTTATAAAGTTAATATATAAACCATTATTGGATGAATCCCTTGCTATTACTCAAGGAGTACTAAATAAAATATATGGTATATAAATTAAAATTATTTAAGTGTCAATTATGACATTGTCGTAATTGACACTTAAATAATCTTTCAAAATAAACTATATTATCATATTTTTTAACATTATCTATCAATCCTAAACTTACAAGATAACAAAGAAATAAATAGAAATAGTACTAATCTTTTTCATCTGTTTATAACTCGATCTTTCATTGTTCATTGTTCATTGTTATTTGTTATTTGTTATAGGACAAGATCTCTTAAACATAACCCCTTAGTGATTTTAAGATTAATATATATATTATAAAAATAATAAAAATATATTATATAATACAATTAAAATATATTTTTATTGTATTTTGATTGTATTGTATAACTAATTGTATTATAATTGTGTTAGTTAATTATTTTAATATTAAATATTGTTCTAATTTATAACAAAATATGTTAATATTAGATGATAAAATATATTTATAATGAAGGAGAAAAATAAATGGCTAATCCGAAGATATTATCATTCGCAACCATGAAAGGTGGTACAGGTAAAACCAATGTAGCATTTAATTTAATAGGCTTCCTTGCAAAGGAGAATATGAAAGTCCTGGTTATAGATTTTGACTCTCAAGGAAATATGACTAGCAATTTTAATATAAGTCAATTTACCGAAAGGTATGATTCTATAAGTAATGTACTAAAAAATAATATTGCTCCTATGGAAGTAATTTTAGAAAAGCCTATTGATGCTATGCCTACTGTAGATTTAATACCTAGCGACAAAGGACTTACCGCTACTGAAATGGAACTTATATCTGTGACATTACGACATGGAATTATGAAGAAATGGATGAAAAATAATAAAGAGTATCTTTCTAAATATGACTATGTTATTTGTGACACTCCTCCCGCTATGAGTATTTCCAATTTGAATGCTTTGTTTATTTCAGACAGTATTATTATTGTAACAGAGATCGGAATGCATAGCATTCAGGGAGCAATGAATATAATGAGTCAATGGGATTCACTTTGTAATGAACTTGAAATAGAAAATAATATTTGTGGGTTGCTAATAAATAAATATGATAAACGAATTAAACTTTCAAAAGATTTTATAGATTATGTTAATCACAACCCTATACTTAAAGAGTTATCATTTGCAACTTTAATTCCCAATAATATAAAATTACAAGAAACATCATTGGTGAATTTACCTATTAGCTACTATAATGTAAAAAATGCAGGTTATCTAGCATATGTAGAATTTGTAAAAGAATTAAAAGAAATCGAGGCGATATAATATGGCAATACAAAAGGGAACTAAAATTAAAAACATGTTTACTAACGAAAGTGTTTTAGGATTAAAAGAACATAATTCACTATTACAAAAAAAAGAAGATATAAATCCTTCTTTAAATAAGACAGCAAAAGTAGAAGATCCTGCTAAAACTAAGGAAAATATAAAAGTATTTAATAAAACTAATGCAAGAGAAAAAAATGTAACAAATGAAGATTCTAAAGAAACCAAAGTGGTTGCAAATGATTCTCCAATACAACTTACCTTGAAAACTCAGAATAGAGATAAGAAAAAATATGTAACTTTTTTTATGAGAGAATCTACAATAGCATTAATTGCTGAATATTCAGGCCGTGGTGCAGGTAAAGATAGAACAGGGTACGATAAGTCGGAGTTTGTTGATTTATTACTGGTAAAGGCTATAAACGCTTTAAAATTCAACAAAGAAAAATAAATAAGTATAAATGTTTCTTTCTAAAAGATTGCAGTATGATTAGTTTAATGTTATCCACAGATTTTTAAAACCACAACAATATCCTCGTGTAGTAGTTTAAGAAAGTTTAAGAAGTTTTAAAAAGTTTTAAAGAGTTTCTTTTCAATCGGACAGTTGGTATGAGTGGTACAAGCTGGCGTGTCCACAACAAAAACCTACTAATGTATAACAAAAACCTACTTTATAATAACAAAAACCTACTAATCTACAACAAAAAAAAGACAATATGCAACAAAAACCTACCTGTTATTATTTTATTTTAACAATATATAGGTAACTTAGGAGGAGTGGAGAATTGATAATTAAAAAGAAGGAAATTATAAAGAGAGAAATTGTAAAGTCTAACAATTTAATTGAAGGTAGCTATAAATTAACAACATCTGAGAATAGGCTGATAGACCTTGCATTATCTAATCTTGAAGTTGTTATGTTAGATAAAAATTTATCAGCTGAAGATGTAAAGTCACTTATAAAACAAAAGGATTTCGAATTACTTTATGTATATGTTTCAGATTATAAAAAAGAATATAATATTAAAAACAATACTATATACTCTGAATTAGTAGATACCGCAAATAGACTATATAACAGGAATATAACATATCTTGAAAACAATGATTTAGTTAAAAAAAGATGGGTTATTACCTGTAAGATAGCTGAAGACAGAAGTGCAGTGGCCATTCAGTTTCACCCAGACTTAATTTCTGATCTATTAGTATTTAAAAGTGATTACACAAGATTTGATTTTGATGTTAAAAAATATATAAGAAGTTACTATGCTTGCAGAATATACGAATTATTAAAACAATATCAAGTATTTGGTCAAAGAATCTTTGAAGTGGGACAACTAAGGTTTTTGTTGGGAATAGAAGATACTGAATATCCACAGTACTCTAATTTTAAACAAAGAATTTTAAAACCTTCTGTAATACAGATTAATAAAGTTACAGATTTATATATCGAGCTAGATGATAGTACATATAAAGTTAATAAAAAGGTTGAAAAGTTAAAATTTAAGATGGTAAAACAATCAGTAACTTTTCAAGGAAAAGAACAAATAAGCTTCCTTGAAAATCCAGATACAGTACCATCTGAATATAATGAATACAATGTTGTAAAAGAGTTTAAAGAACTCTTAGGAGTTACAATAAGTCCTAAACAAATTGATAAACTTGTTGAAAAGGCATCTATTTCAATTAAAGAGAATCAATTGAGTATATCTATCAGACAGTACATAAAGGAAAAGAAATTAGTAATAGATGAATATGGAAAAAATAATGAGATAAAATCTTTTTTAGGTGCCCTGATGAGAGCAATTGAAGGAAATTGGACTTTGACATATAAGGAAACAAAGGGTGCTTTTAATGATTATGAGCAAAGAGAATATGATTTTGATGATTTAGAAAAAAAATTATTAGGATGGGATGTTGCTGATACTGTTGGTACAAGATCTTAAAGAACCTCATTTGATAAAGCAGCTTCAATGAGTAATACAACAAAATCCTCACATTTAGATGTTAAACAATTTATACATAACAAAAACCTACCTTAAGATGCGTATTTATAGGTAGGTTTGATATAGGATCAAGTAAAAATGCCATTTTTACTTGATAATGATCTATTTTAATTTCAAAAAAGTAGGAATGTGTTGTGTTAAATTTTTAAAAAGGTGATTTAGTGTTATACAGGACATAAAAGCGAGGATTTTGTTGTGGATGAGAATTCATTCTTTTATAAAAATAAATAGTAAAGTATCTAAAAAAAAGGAAAAGAGAATATTATAAAATCAAACATATTCAAATGACACTTAACTATCATTTATCTAATTAAAACATTGTTTTTTACATATAAGTGTAGTAAAATATAATTACAAGTGTCATTAAAGTGTCATTTAAAAAAATAAGCTTTAATTATAAAGGAGAATGAGGATGGATATTAAAAGATTAAATTGTGACTTTGGAAATAGTACAAATAATTTTATGGTGGATGGATATTACTTTGAAATTCCTACTAATGTTGTTGAAATTTCAGAAAAAGAAGCTTCAGAAATGTTTGTATCACCAATTACAGAAACGAAGGAATTACTCGATAGATTAGTTATTTCAACAAAGTACAATGATAAAGAAAAATTTTTTTTAGTAGGTGAATTTGCTGAAAAAAGTAAACTATCAAATTTGCATGTGAATAATATGCACGATAAGATAAAAAGTGTAATACCATACGCATCATTTTTAGCAGCTATAGCTTATTATACTAACTTAAAGTCATCTAAAGATGATAATACAGTTAATATAGATTATATGAGTATGATGCTGCCTATATGGCTGTTAAAGCGTGCGGAAAGATTTAGCATAGCTGAAAATCAAATGGAAAAAAGATTTTTAGGTGAGCATGAAGTTAAAATAATTACTTTAGGTATGGAAAAAACAATAAAAATAAATGTTCAAAATGCTAAATGTAGAATTGAATCTGAGGTTGCAAGACATGGAATAAATTATAAATTAGTAACTGATGATAATAGTGTTATGAAAATAGAAAAAAGACAAGAATTAACAAGTAAATTTAATGATTATGAAGTTGTTTTAGCAGATATAGGTGGAGGATCTACTGATGCAGTTATTCTAGGAAAAGCTCTTACGGCACCGAAAACAAGAGATAGTTTTAAAGTTATAGATATTGAACCATTTTTAGGTACACTTGAAACTTTTAGAAAAGAAAAAGGACTTCAATATTTTCATGATTTAGGGGTATTGGAGAAGTTTGTTGTTGCTAATTATAAAGAACAAAAATATATACTAAAAGATGAAAATATCGGAGAACAATTTGATTTCACTGATATGATAAAAGAAATGTTACAAGAGTATTCAGATATGTTAATATTACAGATATTTAATGCATTTAAAACTAAAAACAAGGTAATAAAATTTGTATATTTTGGTGGTGAAGCACCAATATTAGAACCATATATAAAAATATCATTACGTAAACATATGACAGATCAAGCAGCAGAAAATAATCATTTCTTTTTAAATGAAATATTAGAAGAGGACAAAAGAGAAATATTTAGACCTACAAGTCGAACTATAAATTTAACAGCATTAGAAATACTTTCAATAAATGAGATGGCAAAAAATAATGGGTGAACAAAAAAGAGGAAGAATGGTAGTAAATGCTAAAGAACTTCCAGATGATGTTTATAAAATATTAAATGAAAAAGCATTAAAACGATCATTAACACCTTTTATAATTGAGTTAGTGAGAGAAAGTATAAAAACAAAATTTGTACTTGAAAGATTAGATAAAATTGAATCTAAAATTGATAGTATTATTTATAATAATATTGGTATAAAAGAAAATTATATTAAGAAAATAGATGAACAAAATGAACAACTGAAAGAAGGTTTAATTGTTCACAATATAAATGGAGTAATTAGCGAAATTGATGAATCAGATGAAATAGAAAGTGATTTTTAAGGCTTAAATATATTATTTTTTATTTTAAAATTACTACAAATATATTATATGAAAATATTTAATGAAATAAGAAAATATAGATATTTTAAAATAAAAACTAATGCTGAATAACTTTAAAATTATTCAGCATTAGTTTTATACTTGATTGGAATATTATTTTTAATATATGATGAAAAAAGATTAAAAATTTCTTCTCTTTCTGTAAGGGTTAAATGTTCAATATCAAAATATTTTTCACATAAAGCACCAGTTTGAATTAAGAGTCTAGTACGATTTTTTCTATCTTGTTTATGTAATGAATTTTCAAGAGATTTTTTCTTTTGTTCTAAAATTTTAATTTTACAGTTAACTACATCAATATCATTCATACTATGCCTGCAAAGGAGGAGTACTAGGCTTATCATTTGTATTAGGCAAAGTATCAACATTAAAAGGTTTATTCATATCAATTAATTTAAAGATACTCTTTGTATCTAAAGAATTAATATCCCAAGATTTCAATAAGTAAATACCTATCTCTTTTTCTTGTTTTTCCTGTAATGTCTTCTTTCTATCTTGCAACTTTTTTATTTTTTCGTCAATGGAATTTAAACTAGTTTTACTAGCCATACTATCGCCTCATTTATTTATTTTAATTAATTGTACCATAATTAATGATAAAAGTAAAAATTTGAAAAGGGAATATTTAAGTGATATAATATTCCCAATACATAGTAAGGGCGCACTTATACACCACTATCATGGTGTGCGCGAAATTTTGAGAAAATTTATAAAAAATCGTCAAGCGTGATAAAAATTAACTTCGTTAATGTTGAGGAAAGGAGATAACATTATGGCAATATATCATTTATCAGGACAAATAATATCAAGATCAGGTAGTGATGGTAATACACGATCTTCTGTAGCTTGCGCTGCTTATCGAAGTGGTGAAAAATTATTTGATGAAAGAAGTCAAGAGACAAAACATTATACAAGAAGTATTGAACCAGTAACGAAAATATTAGCACCTGAAAATTCTCCTAGTTGGGTATTTGATAGAGAGAAGTTATGGAATGAAGTTGAAAAAGTTGAAAAGAGATATGATGCACAATTAGCAAGAGAATTTAATATTGCTTTACCAAATGAATTAAATATAAAAGAACAAGAAAAACTTGCATATGAATTTTGTCAAAAGGCTTTTGTTGATAAAGGAATGGTAGCAGATATTTGTATACATAATGATAAGAAAGATAACTCACATTTTCATGTTATGTTAACTATAAGACCGTTTAAAGAAAATGGGGATTGGGGAGCAAAAGCAAAAAAAGAATACATATTAGATAAAGATAATAATAAGATTAAATTAAAAAGCGGTCAATATAAATCTAGGAAAATAGATAGCACTGATTGGAATAAAAAAGAGACAATGCAATCGTGGAGAAAACAGTGGGAAGTAATGACAAATAAGGCATTAAAAAATAATGGAATAAGTGAAGTTATAACATGTGAAAGTAATAAAAATTTAGGAAATGAAAAGCAACCAACAATACATGAGGGGTATATAGCTAGAGATATAAATAGTAAGGGTAGGGAATCAGAAAAGATAAACAAGAATAAAGTTATTAATGAATATAACAATACTATAATTAACTTAGAAAAATATAAAGAAGAAAAAAAATTACATGATAATTATAAAAAGTTCTATAGAAAATTTTCTCCAAAAGAAAAAAGTATTTTGAAAAATGCAGCTAAAGAATTAAAAATATTTATTAATTATGAAAATGTAAATAATAGAATAGAGCAGTTAAAAAAATGGGAAAAATCTTTAAGTTTTAAAGATGAAAGTATAGATAAAACAAACAAACTAAATAGAGTTGATAAAGAAGAAAAAATACTTGATGAAGCAATTAGTATTTTGAAAACTGAAGCAGATAGATTTTTAAATGTAAACTATAGTAATTTGGATTTAAATAAATTAGATATTGATGAAAGAATTGAAATAGTTAATACTACGGTTGATAATAAAAAAATACTTAATGTTGACGAAATACTATTATTAAAAGATAAAGTAAAAGAAGAAAATTTGGAAAAATCGTTAGATAATATATTTAATAATAATACAAGATTCACAAAATCCGTTAAAGAAGATATTGATCACATAGAAACTGTTTTTAATGGAGTTGTAAAAAAATATAACATAGATTTATCAAAACCTGAAAGTGCTAAAAATGTACCTGATAAAACACTTAAAAATTTAGAAAAAATGTTTAATAGAAAAGTTGATTTAAAAAGCTCGTTGAAAATTATAAATAATATATATGATATTAAATTAGCTAAAATGTATCCTGAATGGGAAAGTAGAGTAAATCTAAAATTAGAAGAAAAAGAATTGTTTATTATGAGTAAAGAATACTTTGGTAAAACTTTAATGCCAGATGATTTTAAAAATGTACCTTGTAAATATAACTCGAAGCAACAAGAAGAAATTTTAAATATATTAGACGTAAATAATAATGAAAAGCTTAAAGAAAAATATCCTAATTTTAAAATAAATGAAGTGTATAAAAATATGTTTTATATGGAATGTCATTCGAATGAAAAATTAAATGAAGTATCCCAAAAATTAGTCAAAAATTATTTTAATAAAGATAACTTTATGAAAGATTTTAAAATATCAGAAAAAGGAATTATTAATGAAAAGAGTAATCCTAATATCAAAGATAATGTAAAATCTAATAGTGAAAAAAGTTTATTGTTTGATGTAATCAGTACTTTAATAAATGAAATAGATCAGAGGTTCCAAGAAGGTAAATTTGAAAATGATAGACAAAAGAAAAAATCACAAAAGAAAAAATTACAGAACTATAAAAGCAGAAGCCAAGAACCTAGTTTATAGTTAAAATTAATTTTATTTTGACCATCAATGAGTTATATATTCTTAACATATTTAAAAACGTTTTATACTGCTATTTAAGACGATTTTTATATTTAGGATATAATATAGCTAACTAAATAAAAAAGGCTTTAAAAAGGATATTTTTGGAGTGAATATATATTCAAACTGTCAGTACCGATTAAATAACAATAGCATTGCAATACTTAGTTTATCCTATAGATAGATAAATATAAAAGCCTATTCTATAGGATAAAGCTTTTTTATAAAGTGATTGATATTCAAAAGGTTTGTCTATAATTTAGATAGTTATGGAGGGCTATTGATATGTGTATAAACTTTAAAACTGATAATGATCTTGCTTATTTAGATGATATTGAAATATATGAGTTTTTATTACAAGGCACAATTTCGAACTTCCCATCAGGGTTCTGGGCTAATAGAAATGTAGAAGAAGCAAAAGAGGTTGCTATTAAATTGTTGAAATATTTAATTGGTGAGAGACTTAAATATAATAAAGATGATGTAAAAAGAGAAGTATCCAAGATGTTCTTAA
>ERZ1463035.141-NODE-141-length-11598-cov-14.292038_pt1 | contig 11598 bp, 11 predicted proteins | sample MGYA00564486_ERZ1463035 | MGnify/ENA primary metagenome ERZ1463035 (study PRJEB39244, sample SAMEA3635149) | Helicobacter pylori | study: EMG produced TPA metagenomics assembly of PRJEB11511 data set (Assembly of a 5300-year-old Helicobacter pylori... | reverse complement strand
AAAGATAAGGTACAAATGGCTATAATTATTGATGAATATGGTGGAACATCTGGACTTTTAACTATTGAAGATATTTTAGAAGAAATAGTTGGTGAGATTCAAGATGAGTTTGATGAAGAGGTTAATGAGATTATTAAAACAGAAGATGGCGGTTATAGCGTAGATGGCAAAGTTCTTATTGAAGACATCGTTGAACTTCTAAGTATAGATATAGAAGAAGAAAACATTGATACAATTGGGGGATGGGTCTATTCAAAATTAAGCTCATATCCACAAGTGAATGATAAAATAATTTATGAAAATTATGAATTTATTATATCAGAATGTGATAGCAAAAGAATTAGTAAAGTTAAAATTAATAAATTAATTGAAAAGTCGATTGAAAAGTCGATTGAAAAATCAATTGAAGAATCGGATGAAAAGTAGTAAAAAGCCCCGCTTAGTTATGTAGTTAATAGCTAAGGGGCCATTTTTTTTATCCGTATTTACAGTATAAACTTGAATAAATATACAACAATATGAATAATTATTCAAAACTTGTTGATTTTTTTATAAGTCTACTGTATAATACTCTTTATTAACAAATTTTAAAGGTGAGGCGATTCAATATGATCAAAGCAGGTATAATAGGGGCTACTGGCTATGCAGGTGAACAACTAGCATGGTTTTTATACAAGCATCCCAATGTCAATGTAGAATTCTATTCTTCACATAAATATGCAGACATGAGTTATAGTGAAACCTATGGTAACTTCTATAGTTATATAGATGATATGTGCGTTGATATGGAGACAGCCATGAGTAAATTGTCTGATATAAATGTTCTTTTTATAGCTATGCCACATGGCAAATCATTTGAAATAACGCAGAAGGCATTAACACTTGGAGTAAAAGTAATAGATCTAGGTGCGGACTATAGATTAAAATCAAAAGATGTTTATGAAAAATGGTATAACGTTAAACATGAATGCGAGGATCTACTAAAAGATGCAGTTTATGGCCTTTGTGAATTAAATAGAGAAGCTATAAAAAAGTGTAATTTATTAGCAAACCCAGGTTGTTATCCAACAGCCACAATATTAGCACTTACGCCGCTTTTAAGAAAAAACTTGATAGATACGACGTCAATCATAGTTGATGCTAAATCAGGAGTATCAGGTGCAGGTAGGGGTGCAAATGTTGCCTCGCTTTATACAGAATGTAATGAATCTATTAAAGCTTATGCAGTTACTACTCATAGACATACTCCAGAGATTGAGCAAGAACTTAGCAAAGCTTGCGGGGATGATGTAACAATATGTTTTACTCCTCATTTAGTTCCAATGAATCGTGGAATATTATCAACTTGTTATGCAACACTTACGAAAGACATAACTCAGGAGGATATTATATCTTTATATAGAGATTTTTATAAGGATGAATATTTTGTGAAAATTATAGATGGATTACCTGAAACTAGATGGGTAAGAGGATCTAATATATGTCACATTGGAATTAGGGTGGATAAACGTACAAACAGAGTAATAATAATATCTGCTATAGATAATTTAGTTAAAGGTTCTGCAGGTCAAGCTGTGCAAAATATGAATATTATGTTTGGAATACCTGAAACTACTGGTCTTGAAATTATTGCTATGGCACCATAACTTTATTGTAATTATATTTAACAATTATCTTTAAAATATAACTTGTTATATACACATAAATATATATATAATGACATACAGAAATAATATGATATGGGGGTAGATACATGGACAAAATGTTCTTTGAAGTTAGAAAAGCTGTTACTAGCGACATTGAAGAAATAATGTTACTTGCAAAAAAATCGTTTAAATTGTATGCCGAGAATGCAGGGATTACGGGACTAGTAGCACCTTTTGAGGAATCGTATGAGGATGTATTAAAGGCGATAGAGACTACTAATGTTTTTGTAGCTCTATCTAATGAAGAAGTTATAGGTAGTGTACGAATTAAAGTTAAACCAGATCATAGTGCTTATTTAAGTAGATTTGGAGTTTCGTCACTACATCAAAATAATGGTATTGGCAAAATATTAATGAATGCAGTCGATATTGCAATGATGGAGCAAGGGGTTACCAGTTTATATCTCCATACTGCATCTAGAATGTTTTCACTTATAAGATTTTATTATGGAAGATGTTTTTATATAGAATCAACAAATGATGACCGTGGTTATATTAGAGCATTATTATGCAAAGAATATGCTATAGCAAGACCAAAAGAATCCTTAGATAATATAATTTGCAATGAGAGAGTAGTTTAAAATGGAGTGAATACCGTAAGGATATTCACTCTTTTTTTTTATACATATTAATTTATATGTTTACAGATCAACCATAATGTAGTATCATGATAATAGTTCTCAAATGACTATCTATATTATATGAAAATGGAATATATTTTTTATTGATATAGTGATAATGAGTTTCAATATTAATAATAATATTTATGAGGAGTGATTATATGGAAAAGCTAGTAGGACTAGATAAAGTTGATTTAAAATCTAGGGTTAAGGTTGTGCAAATAGTACCAGGGAGTACAATACGAAGAAGAATTATGGATATGGGAATAACAATAGGTGTCCAGTTAGTTGTTGAAGGTAAAGCTCCTATGGGAGATCCTATAGAGATACAAGTTAGAGGATATAAACTAAGCCTTAGGAAAAATGAAGCAAAAGATATTATGGTGGAGATGATTTAACATCACCATTTTATATAGTTACTCCTAAATAAATAATAATGGAGGTCAAAATGACGAGTATGCCACTTAATTTTATTGGAATAGGGAAACTTGCAGAAATTAATTCAGTGCAAGGCGGAGAAGCACTACGCAAGAAAATTATGGAGATGGGCATGAGTACAGGGGCTATAATAAAAATCATGAAAAATGACAATGGCCCTTTAATCATAAGGGTAGGAGAGACGCGTTTAGTACTTGGACGAGGTATGGCACAGAAAGTTATGGTAAGTGAAGTTTAAAAATAATAAGAAAATATGGGGGAATACATGAGTAACTTGAATAATGATGGTAAAGATTTAGTAATAGCACTAGCTGGTAATCCTAATTGTGGTAAAACCAGTATGTTTAATGAATTAACAGGTGCAAAACAGCATGTAGGTAACTGGCCTGGTGTTACAGTTGAGAAGAAAGAGGGTGACCTTAAATTTGAAGGCAGGAATTTAACAGTAGTAGATTTACCAGGCACCTATAGTCTTGGGGCATATTCTGAGGATGAAGTTGTAGCTTGTAATTTCATATTAAAAGACAAGCCTGATGTAGTTATTAATGTAATTGATTCTACTAATCTCGAAAGAAACCTATATCTTACAATGCAATTATTAGAAACAGGTGCTAAGGTTATTTTAGCACTTAATATGGCAGATGAAGCTAAGAAAAAAAATATACAAATAAATATTAAAGAATTATCAAAACAACTAAATTTAACTATTATACCTACAGTAGCTCCTAAAGGGGAAGGTATAAAGGAACTTATTAGGGAAGCTATAAAATTAAGTGAGCAAGATAAAAGTAGTGTATATAAAGTTGATTATGGTAAAGATATTGAAAAGGAAATTGGATCAATTAGGGAAGCTATGTCAGAAGTCGGGGCAACTCTTGAATATCCTACTGAATGGGCAGCACTTAGGCTTCTAGAAAATGATGAATACGTAATGAAATACATAAGCACTCAAAAGAATGGTGAAAAGATAAATAATAAAGTAGGAAAAAGTATAGAGAGATTAACATCAGTAATAGGTTATGAACCTGATACTTTTATAATTGATAAAAGATATGAAGCAATAAGTGATGCAACGAGAAAATGTGTTAAAAAAGAGGAAATTACAGGAGAAACTACATCTGATAAAATAGATAAGATTGTTACAAATAAATGGCTTGGTATTCCAATATTCGGACTTATAATGTTTCTTATGTATCAAATTTCAATAAGTTTTGGTAATGGATTTTTAGGTGGAATACTTGGCGATGGTATGGATGCATTAGGACAATTTTTAGGAAGTACATTAACGAATATTGGTGCACCTAAACTTTTAATATCATTTGTAACAGATGGCCTTATAGGTGGCGTTGGATCAGTACTTGTATTTATGCCAATGATTCTTACTATGTATTTTCTTATGTCTTTACTTGAAGATAGTGGTTATATGTCAAGAGCGGCATATGTAATGGACAAACTTATGAGTTCAGTAGGACTTCACGGTAAAACTGCTATTGCTCTAATATTAAGCAGTGGATGTGCAGTGTCTGGAATAATGTCTACAAGAACTATAGAAAGTAAAAAAGACAGAATGATAGCTATTCTAATTAGTCCGTTTATGTCATGTCCAGCAAGACTTGTGGTTTATGGAGTGTTTGTTGCTGCATTCTTTTCGGATAAAAAAATCGGCATTATTAATGAAGGCGGATTAATAATATTTTTACTTTATGTTTTAGGAATTGTAGTTGCTATACTAATGGGTAAATTTTATAGTGATAAAGTATTTAAAGGAGACACCTCTTATTTTATAATGGAATTACCTCCATATCGTTTACCAACAGCTAAAAGTATATTTGTTCATATGTGGGAAAAGTCACAACATTTTTTAACAAGAGCAGGTACAATTATTTTAGGAGTAGTTGTGATTGTTTGGGCACTTTCAAACTTACCATATGGAGTTGAGGCAGGAAGTCAACACAGTTTACTTGGTATAGTAGGAACATTTATAGCTCCAGTATTTGCACCAGCAGGTTTTGGAAATTGGCAGTCAGGAGTAGCACTTATTACTGGCTTTGCAGCTAAGGAAGCAGTAATAGGAACACTTGGAACTATATATGGGGTAGCTAATGGACCACATCTTATAGGAGCTATTCAACATGCGTTTACACCACTTACTGCACTTTCATTTATGGTAATGACTCTTCTTTATGTACCTTGCGTTGCAACTATAGGAACTATTAAGAAGGAAACTAACTCAACGAAATGGGCTGTAGTATCAGCAGTTGTGAGTTGCCTTATTGGATGGGTAGGAGCAGTTTTAGTATTCCAAATAGGAAGTCTTTTAGGATTTAAATAATAATATGCTGATAATGAAAATCAATGTCATGATTGTAATATATATTAGGGAGGTGAACTTATGTTCATATTACTCATAGGTGGAGATAAACTCGGCAATATTACTCAGAAACTAATGCAGAATGGTTTTAATGATATAGAACACATAACAGGTAGAAAAAAAGATGCTAAAAATTTTAGATTGCCAGGTCACATAGATTTGGTCATGGTTCTTATAGATTTCGTAGGACATCAATTAACAAAAATTGTTAAAGAAGAATCAAGAAGATCTAATGTGAAAGTTGTATATTCAAAACGTTCATGGATACACATGGAAAAGAAAATACAAGAATGTGCAAAGGAACTTGGGTGTAGTCCGCAAAGGGTTATTTAAATGTAAAATAAGAAATAAAACATATGGATTTATATAGAATAGATTTATATAGAATAAATATATATGTGATGGAGGAATGTAGAATGTTAATGAAGGTACTTAAAAGATTAGCGCAGGGCGATCGGTATTCTAATAAGATAATGGCTAGAGAACTTGGAATCGATGAGGGAATGGTTGAGCAAATGTTAATGCAACTTGAGAGGAAAGGATACATTGTAAGGGAAGAGATGGCATCCTGTGCTGGTTCATGTGATTGTGGAAGTGGTCCTAAAAAGGCAAGTTGTTGTAGCTCGAAAAGCAATATAATAATGTGGAAGATTACAAGTAAAGGCAATGAAGCAGCATTAAGAGTAGCTAAATAAAGAATAGCTAACTAAAGGAGTAAAAAACAAACATGAGGATGTTTGTTTTTTACTCCTTTATACTTTGAATGAATAAAAGCAGCTTTTGTATTTAATATTTAAGATAAAAATAAAAGGTTATACAGTATAATATGTAAAAAAATATAGTATTAAACAAAAAATGTGATATTATAGAAATGATAGTAAAAATAATAGTTAAATTGGGTATAAAATCAAAAAAAAGGATGGATGAAATGAATAGGGAATTCTATTACTACTGCTAACACTAATTAAGAAAAGGAGATAAAATATGGAAAAGACACTGAATAAAGGAAAGATGTGGAAGTTTAAAAACTCACTATATATAATATTTGCTTTTTTTTCATTAGCAGGTATTTCATTTCTTTACATAGGAAATAAGACACATAATAAGGAATGGAAAAAACGTGGCTTTTTATATTTAATAGCTATTATTATACCTGGTGTAAATATTATAGCTTATTTTCGAGGAATAGTAAGTATTGTGAAAACAAAAAAAGAATACTTAATCCGTCTGAGCATTGAATCATCTCTTGTAGTAGATGCAGAGTTACTAGATATATTAAGTGTTCTGAAAGCAAGGAAAGAATATTTAATTCGCGTGGAAATCGAATCTTATCTTGGAGTAGATGTTGATGAAGATAGAGAGGTAAGAGATAAGATATATCAGGATTATGGTTTTATTGATTCTGAAACTAAGAAGAGTGCACAGAAGCAGAAAGTTACAGAAAAACCTGTAGAAACTCTATCAGAAAATGAATATGTAAGGAAGTTGCAAGGGTTTAGTTGGAAAATTTTAAAATCTGAGACAAGAAAACAGTTAGAAGAAATTGAACTTATTTGTAGTAAAATTTTTGAATATGTGGAAAAACATCCAGAATCAGAGTATAAACATAAGCCTCTTATTAATTATTATTTACCGGAACTTTTTACACAGATGGACAAGTATATTGAATTACAGAAAAACGTCAACTTAAATATACCAAATATTAATACAAGTATGAATAAAATTGAAAGTTTGCTGCCAATGATTAAGGATGCTTCTAATAAAATATATAATCAACTTTTTACTGATAGTTTATTAGATATATCTACTGATATTGAAGTGTTAAAAAAACAGTTAACTCAAAATGGTTTGGCAGATTCAGATACAATTTCTATGTATTCTTAAAAAAAAAACTAGAGGAGCAAAATAGATATGAGTAATGAAAATAATAATGGTTTACCAGAAATAATTCTAAATCTTGAAAATACAGATTCAAAGAACTTGTCTGATGTATCAGACTTTAAGCAACAAACAAATCAGGAATACCAACAGCAACAAACAAATCAAGGATACCCAGAGCAACAAATGAATCAAGGATACCCACAACAACAGATGAACCAAGGGTACCCACAACAACAAATGAATCAAGGGTACCCAGAGCAACAAATGAACCAGGGGTACCCACAACAACAGATGAACCAGGGGTACCCACAGCAACAAATGAATCAGGGATATCCACAACAACAAATGAACCAGGGGTATCCAAATCAACAAATGAACCAGGGTTACCCACAACAACAGATGAACCAGGGATATCCACAACAGCAAATGAATCAAGGGTATCAACAACAACAACAATCTGATCCTTCATTAACTAATATCGACACTAATCCTGAGGGTATTATTTTATCTGAGAATGAAAAAAGACAAATATATGATTTGTCTAGAAAAATTAATCTAAGAGATACCCAGTCAATTTTACAATATGCATCTGGAGTTCAAAAAAAGAACTCGGATTTTGCAGATTCATCATTAAGTAGATATAAAATAAAGGATACTGGAGAAACTGGAGATGTGCTTTTAAAACTTTCGACAACATTAAAGGGGTTTACTGCTAATTCTGAACCTAAAAAAGGATTTTTTGGTCTTATTAAAAAAGGTTCTGATCAAATATCTACTTTAAAGAGTAGATATTCTTCTGTTGAAGAAACAATAAATAAAATCACAGATGATTTAGAAAAACATAAAATACAACTTCTAAAAGATATTTCTATGTTAGATAAAATGTATGAAATCAATTTACTAAACTTTAAGGAACTTACAATGTATATAATGGCAGGGAAACAAAAACTAATGGAAACTGAAAATATAGATCTTAAAGCACTTAGACAAAAGGCTGACCAAAGCAAATTACAACAAGATATACAAGCTGCTAGAGATTATCAAGATATGTGCAATAGATTTGATAAAAAACTTCATGATTTAGAATTATCAAAAGCTGTATCTATGCAGTTAGCACCACAAATTCGTATGGTGCAAAACAATGATGCCGTATTGGTGGATAAAGTTCAAAGCTCAATAGTAAATACAATACCTCTTTGGAAGAATCAAATGGTATTAGCACTTGGTCTTGCAAATTCACAAAAGGCATTAAAGGCTCAAAAAGCTGTATCAGATGTAACAAATGAGTTGTTAAAGAAAAATGCAGATATACTAAAGATAAATTCTGTAGAAGTAGCAAAAGAAAATGAACGTGGCATTATTGATATTGAAACAATTAAGTATACTAACGACCAACTTATTTCAACAATAGATGAAGTTTTACAAATTCAAGAAGATGGAAAACAACGACGACGTGTTGCTGAAGCTGAACTTGTACAAATTCAAAGTGACTTAAAAAATAAATTACTATCTGCAAAAAACTAACTTGAATATTAAATCAAAAACCAAGCATAATTATGCTTGGTTTTTACTCTTTTATACTTTGAATTTTATGAATAAACATCAGAAAGTTCAACTCTTATATTTTGATCTTTACCACGTACTTCATTATTGTATATTTTATTTTCTATACATACTTTTCTAGAAGGAAGGCTAACGGTAAATGTGCTTCCCTTGCCATACTGACTCTTGACTGTTATAGTTCCACTGTGCAATTCTACAATAGATTTAACTAAACTTAGGCCAATACCCGTTCCTTCTGCATTTCTTGATAAAGATTTGTCTACTTGCTTAAATCTATCAAATATCATATCTAAGTTCTTTTTTTCAATTCCAATACCAGTGTCTTTCACTGATATTTCAACAAATTCATTTTTGTCATTAACAGTTACTAATATCTCATCTCCGGCATCTGAAAACTTTATTGCATTTGATATAAGATTTAATATTACTCTTTCTAATTTTTCTTGGTCACAAGCAATTATTTTTTCTTCTGTATTAGTATCAAATATAAGGTTTAATCCTTTGCTTTGCGTGAAATTAGTTACAGACATTACTATATATTCTACAAATTCAACTATATTACTATTTGATAGGTTAAGTTTAAAGAAACCCGATTCTATTTTTGACAAATCAACTATATTATTAATCATTTTAGATAATCTATAGGTATTTTGTTTGATTGAATTTATATATTTAATAACTGAATCCTTATTTTTATCAAGTGAGCCACCGTCACAATACACATTAAATAACTGAGCTGTTGCAAATATAACATTTAGTGGTGTCTTAAGTTCGTGGGATATATTAACAAGAAATTCTCTTTGTGATTTTAATGCTTTTCTCATAATTTCTTCATGTGCCTTTGAATCCTTTTGCTCTTTGATTATTTTTTTTTGTGCTTCTATATTCTGGCTTTTAAGAACCCGTTTAGTAACTTCAACTGTGGTATGAAATATGTATTTTATCTTACCGTTATAAAATATAGGCATTTGACTAGAATCCCAATAAGTTTTACGTTTTGCTATATTATCAAATTCGAATTCTTTTATATAACTCGCCTTTTGAGAAGTAAGAACTGAATTACAAATAACTTCACCTGCTGATCCAATAAAACTAGGTATAATTTCATTTATTGGTTTACCTATACTATTTTCTTCTTTATTATATTTAGAGTATGAAGAATCTAGATATTTTTGATTTACTCTAAGTAATATTAAATCGGGTACGCTATAAATAGCAACACCTGATATGTTATCAATAAACATTTGTTCAATGAAAATTAGTTTGTCATTAAGTCTGGAATTTGTTTTTTCAACGAAAGTGTATAACTCACTATTTGTCTCAGAGATATGGGATATTGAGATATCCACTTCTAGTGCGTTAAGAAATTTTGTAAATATATATCCTGAGTTTTTATTGTTTGTTTTATCTTCTAAAGATTGTAAATCAAATTTCAACATGGTTCCTACTTCTTTAATTGATTTACCAACTAGTTCACTCCAAGTATACTCTGTGAAATTAAGGAATTCGTTATTAACATCGGTTATAATGTCAGTACACGAATACAGAAATGGTATCATTATTTTTTCACTATAAGTATGTGTCATAAACACCAACCGCCCCTTCGTTCTTAAATATATGGTATCACATTTTGTAAGAGAATACTATATTCTAGACAGTATTTATACGATTTATATAATTACATAGTATTTTAAAAAACATTATTGTCATAATATTACATTGAATACATAAATGTGATATAATTACAATTAATTAATATATTTTACATGATTTTATTTTACTACTATAAAATACATATTGAAGGAGGCTTTTTTAATGAAACTAGATAAAGCAGGAGGCAAATTCCTTGATGAGTTTAGAAAACTATTTGCCAATCGTCACATGTGGCTAACCATTGGTAGTGTATTATTGGTGATTGTTATAACTGGTACAGGAGGTTATTATATTTCACAAAACAAACTAAATAAGCAGGGTAGTCCTAAAAGTGTACAAGCAGTTCAAATTAAAGCACAGTTAGATAGTAAGGCGGTTGTAATAAAACAAAATCATAGTACCCAAAAAATAAGTGATGAAGAACTAGTAGTATATAACACGATGCATAAAATGATAAATACTAAAATTGTAGCAGAAGATGGAAAGATATGGGGAGAGGTAGAGATAACTCAAGATAAATGTAACCGATTAATTAATGACATTTCAAAAAGTGGATATCTCGACAAGGTAGAACTTTTACAGTTTCTTAATCGTTGGAAAAACAAAGACTTTAAAAATGGAGTAGGGGAACACAATTACTTGTGGGATGGACTTGATGGAACCCTAGGAAAAGCAAAATCTCTTAGACAATAATAAAAAAAGACACGATATATTTTAAAAATATATCACGTCTTTATTATTTTAGTCAATTAAGTGTTTTGATCTTAAAAAGTCTTCGGCAACTGTTTTAGATTGAGCACCATTATCTACCTTTAGTGTCATAGCTCGCATTTCATCATCAGTAATTTTACCATCTAAGACAGACAATACACCTTTTAATTCAGGGTATTTTTTCAATGTATCTGCGTTTATTAATGGAACTGCATAATATGGTGGGAAGAAAGCTTTATCATCTTTTAAAAGTTTTAAATCAAACTTTTTAAGTAACCCATCAGTGGTGAATGCATCTATTACTTGGGTTTCATTATTTTGAAGTGCTGTATATCTAAGTCCACCATCGATACCTTTTACACTTTTGAATTTTAGATTATATTTTTTCTGAAGCCCAAGATAACCATCTGGTCTATTAGCAAAATCCATAGTAACTCCAGCAGTTACTGTTGGACTTATTTTAGCTAAATCAGATATAGTTTCTAAGTTGTACTTTTTCGCAAAATCTTTTTTTACGGCCATTACGTAAGTATTGTTAAATCCTATTGGTTTTAGCATTTCTATACCATATTTTTTAGCTAGTGCTGCTTTTCCAGTATTGTAAACTTTTGTTGGATCGCTCATAGTAGGTTGTTTTAGCATATTTACAAGAACG
>ERZ1463035.138-NODE-138-length-11912-cov-12.728346_pt1 | contig 11912 bp, 11 predicted proteins | sample MGYA00564486_ERZ1463035 | MGnify/ENA primary metagenome ERZ1463035 (study PRJEB39244, sample SAMEA3635149) | Helicobacter pylori | study: EMG produced TPA metagenomics assembly of PRJEB11511 data set (Assembly of a 5300-year-old Helicobacter pylori... | reverse complement strand
CATCATAAAAAGGTTGAAATTAAAAAATGCGACAACTATGTTGACAAATTCCGGTTTCCCATCGTCCCTCTTTTACTCGTTGCTTAACCTTTGCATAAATTTCAGGATAGGATTCTTTTAGGAAGGCATACAACTGTGGCTGACTTGACATGAATTTATACTCAGGATACTCCTCCATCAGTTTAAGTACCGTTGAAAAACTCCGAGCCACCTTTTCCTTAGTTTGACTCACAGTCCATAGCCAAGCAACATCTATATGTGTATGTCCGATACAAGTTGCGATTACCTCACTAGAGCCTGCAAGGGTTTCATAAACAGATTTTTGAAGATATTCTTCAGCTACTTTTATAGAAGAATAAAAAACTTCAGAATATGGAACACGGAGATCAAGTAAATCAACAGTTTTTTCTATGGCTAACTCTAAGGGCAGTTTAGCACTGTTTCCTTCTTCTAGCTTTTCTGCTATACATAATGGCACATTCAAATCATGATATAGTTTTAATATTTCCTGATCTACCTGAAAAGCACGGCCAATGAGCAATAGTTCAACATGTAACGTACCGGTGTATGATTGTAAATCAATTTTATAATTGTGACCAGCCTTAGCATTTTCAGTAATATATATTTCACGATGATTCATATCCACACCCTGTACTGGATTATTGTCTAAAAAAGCCAAAAATTGTGGATTGCTCATATCGTTAGGTTCATCAATTTGTGTTTTAATAACTAGGTATAAGGGTTTACCCGCAAATTTTTCTGGTACAGTAAAATCAGACGAAAACCAAAAATGACGGTCTTGTCCCATCCACATCATGTTTTTACTATCAAAATCCTGCCAAGGTTTCTCGCATTTTTCTGCGTCCTCAGGACGAAGGAAAAAACCTTCTTTTTTCTTCCATTGTGTTATATCAAAGTATCCTGAATAGGATAGTTTTTTAAGTTCATTACAAATTACTCGAGCACGTTCTTTTCTAAACAACATATTCACCAACCTTCAAAATAAATATTAACCTTTAGCTGCGCCCTGCATACTAAAACCTTTTGACATATATTTTTGGGCAAAAATATAGAGCATTATTGACGGAGTTGTGTAAAGCACAGAATAAGCCGCCAAAGGACCGTAAGCAATCATACCGTGATTTCCAAAAAACTGATAAAGCATTACTGATGCTGGGTATTTTTGAGCTGAGCTAATTAAAATATAAGGAACAAAGAAATTACCCCAACTTGCGGAGAAAGTAAAGATAGCAACTGTAAAAATACCTGGGAGCATAACTGGAGCTATTACTTTTCTAAGTGTCGTAAACGGCCCTGCTCCATCAACCCAAGCTGCTTCTTCTAGTTCAATTGGGATAGAATCCATAAAGTTCTTCATCATCCAAATAGCGTATGGCAAAGCAGAAGCTGTTAAAAACAAAATGACACCAAAAATGTTATCGTACAGATTAATAGTGATAAAAAGCTGATAAACAGGTACCATCAGCGCCGTTATTGGCAGCGACGTCATAAAGAGGATGGAATATAAAAATAATTTTTTATGATTCATTTGATATCTAGAAAGAGGGTATGCACACAAGCCAGCTACTACTACTACTAATACCGTCTGCAGGCCAGAAATTATAAGTCCTAGTGCAAAAGAACGCAAATTAGGTTTACTTTGAAGCACCTGAATATAATTTCCCAGTGTAACGTTTTTTGGTACCTGTAACACCTGAGATGCATTGCTGTCAAAGGAAGCTACTATAACCCACAGCAATGGGGCCAAAAAACAAATTCCAATTAAAATAAGAATTATATAGGGAAGTCCTGTTCCAAAAACCCTTTTTCTCCATTTCATATTCATATTCATTACCTGCCTTTAAATTTTTAATTTGGAAGATTTAACATAGAAAATGCTTAATATGACGCCAATTACAAGAAGTATCATTGCTATTGCGGTGCCATATCCAATTTGGAAACTACCAAAGGCTTCCTTGTACATTAGCAAAGGTAGCGTTGTTGTAGCATTTGCAGGACCACCACCGGTCATCATAAAAATCAAACCAAAAACACCAAGAGTAGAAAGAGTATTAAGCATCATATTGGTCATAATAGACCCTTTTATATTTGGTATAATAATTTTAAGTAGGACTGTCATACCGGATGCTCCGTCTACAACAGCTGCTTCCTCAATATCTTTTGGTACATCATCCAATGCTGCTTGATATACTAGCATAGAAAATGCCGTTCCATGCCATGTGTTTGCAATAATAATACTCATCATAGGCAACTTATAGAGCCATAATATTGGAGTACCTCCAAAAAGTTTAATTACTTCATTTAGTGTGCCATTATCATTCAAAAAGTTAGCCATACAAAGAGCGCAGACAACCTCAGGCATAACCCAGCCAGAAAGAACAATGCTGCCGATTACTCGCCTAAAAATAGTATTCTTATTTTTCATTAAAATTGCGATGAGAAATCCAAGTACCTGTTGTCCAATCAAAGAAGAACCTACTAAAAAAACAATTGTGTTTACGATACTATGGAACACTTCAGGGTCATTAAACATCTGACTGTAATTTTCCAGTCCTATGAACTGAAAATTTTGAGACTGAGCTCCGGTTAATGATAAATTTGAAAATGAAAAAATTACGGTTAATAAAATAGGAAATATAAAAAATAACAGCAATATAAAAATTGCTGGTAAAAGAAAAATGTATTTCCCTAATTTAGATTTCTTGTTAGTAAGTGATGATGGAGCTAATGTAGTATGCATTTTTTAACCCCCTTGTAAACATATAGAATAAAGCGATAAAATTTAGTTTCTAGTTGATAATCAGAATACTAAATCCACAGTTTAAACCTTATGGTACATTAATTTAATAGAAGTATTTCAACTCAAATATGGTTGAATAGTTAATAAATATAATATTAAGCATCGAAGCCTTATGATTAATGAAAAATGGATAAGCAGGCAGATCCTTTATTGTCACTGCCCCTTTATCCTATTTTACAAATATCTTATTTATAGTTTATTTATTAGTTACTTTATCACTGCCAACAATTCTGGTTACGTTTTTTGCATACTTTGTTTCAGCATCTGCTGGCGATGTGCCAGTGGCAACTGCCTCAACCATTGATTGAATTTCAACTGATACGGAAGGATATTTATCTACTGATGGTCTAAATTGAGCGTTTTTCAACATTTCAGTAGCTTGTTTGTTGAATGGTATAGCCATAAAGCTCTTATCAGCTGCTACATCTTTACGCGTGGTAAGGAAACCATTAGCTTTGTCAACTGAAAGCATATTATCTTTGTTCATGGCAAATTTTAAGAATTCATAAGCTGCTTCTTTATTTTTGCTCTGTTTAGGAATAGCAAGTGACCAACCACCGGCCATTGTTATAGTTTTAGGCTCTTGCCCTTTGCTTGTAGGCATAGGTGCAAAACCAACCTTATCTGTATAACCATCCCATGCTGCAGCTCCAGTTTTAGACCAGTTACCGGCAGTCCAATAACCATCTAACCCAATACCAACCTTACCAGTTGGCATATACTGACGTGCAAAAGTATTTCCTGCTTCTCCATTTAACACTAGAGAAAGAGAAGGACCATAACCTTTTTTGTAAATTGTATCAACAAAGTTTAAAGCATCTGTCATTCCGTTGCTTTTTACAACCCATTTTTTACTGTTTTGGTCATAAAGTGTTCCGCTAGCTCCGTAAAGAAGCATTTCAAAAGTCTGCATACTTGTAGCTTCTCCAGTTGCCTTTCCAGAATTCATCCAAAAGGGAACAACACCAGTAGATTTATCTTTGATCACTTTGCAGGCCGCTAAAACTTCGTCCCAGGTCTTTGGCTGCCAGTTTTCTGGTAAGCCTACTTTTTTGAATACTTCCTTATTGTACCAAAGTCCTCTAGAATCAGTACTGTAAGGTACAGCATATACTTTTCCATCAGAGGCAGTAACACCTTTTTTTAGAGCATCGCTGAACTGGTTTTTCCAGTCAGACCAAGCACTAAGTTTAGGTGTCAAGTCTTCAAGAAATCCAGCACTGGCATCAGAATTTAACATAAAGGTATCTTCTGTTACAAGATCAGGACAGTTTACACCAGATTTTAATGCAAGATCAATTTTTGTAAAATAGTCACCCTCAGATGCGGTAATTGGTGTAGCTACAACTTTAACCTTAGGATTGTTATATTTTTTATTGACGTCTTCAATCCACTTTTTATAGGTGTTAGAACCATCATCTCTGTAAGTAAATTTCAGTGTAATCGTTTTATCAGATGATGCGCTTAAATTTGGAGATGTGCTGCCACACCCCGCTAAGGTACCTGCCATTAGTGTTGCACTTACTCCAAGCATTAAAATTTTCATTAACATTTTTGAATTTTTCATTTTCCCCCTCCTAGATAATTTATAACTATAACATGTATATATATTCAACCTCCATGTCTGCCATAAAGTCGACAGGGGGTTTATATAACAAATTATTACCCTACTACTTTGATCATTAATTCAGCGAAAAGCGAATCTGCCCAAGCAAACCACATTCTTGTAAAATCATGAGGATTATCTGGGTTAAAACTTTCATGCATACATTGTTTTCCATCATCGGTTTGAATTATCATTTCAGTCAACTCTACTATTTCCTGTGGATCTTTTGAAGTAATCCCCTGCATGATTAGACCAATAGGCCAAATGTTCCCATGAGGAGTATGTGGGCTCCCTAGTCCTTTTGCATATTTACCTTGATAATAAAACGGATTTTGGATACTTAAAACAAATTTGCGTGTATTTTGATAGATTTCATCATCCACAGTTGTGTATCCTAAATATGGTATGGAAAGTAGATTTGGCACATTAGCATCATCCATTAAGTTATAGTGTCCCAGACCATCTGTTTCAAAGGAGTATATTTTCCCAAACTGGTCATTTTCAACAATTCCATATGTACGGATGCCCTCTTCAATTTGATTATTCAATTCCTTAGCCTCAGTTGCAAGCTTTTCATCCCCATAAACAGAAAGCGCAATTTCTCCTATATATTTAAGTACAACACAAGCAAACATATTAGCTGGAATATTGTATCCATAAGTACAGGCATCATCACTTGGTCGAAAGCCAGACCATGTCATACCTGTAAAAGTAACAGGTGATCCCTTTCCATCATTGGAAAGGGTATCTGTGTTTGGGCAGTTTTCTCTTTTAAACCTATACTGAGATTTTTCCTCGTGGTACTGCTCAATCTTCCATAAATCTAATATAGTATACATAGTCTTTTGAAAAGTTTCATCAAAAATATCCTTACTACCGCTGAGTTTCCAATACTGAAATGCAAGTTGCACGGGGTAACAAAGTGAATCAATCTCATATTTCCGTTCCCATACCCAAGGATCTTGGAGAACTTTATCAGCTTTCATTCCATGGTTGTTTGGCTCCTTATTGAATGCATTTGCATAAGGGTCAATTCCAATATATTTAATTTGACGATTAATCAACCCTTCAACAATACGTGCAATCTGAGAATCTTTTGTAACTAATGGTAAATAATGCTTTACTTGAGCTGAAGAATCCCTTAGCCACATTGCTGCTATATCTCCGGTTACCACAAAAGTAGTGCCATCTTTCAAAAGGCTTGTGGTAGTAGCTAGTGTGCTTAAATAACAATTTTTAAAGGTTTTTTTTAGTTTTTCATCTAGCTTATCTGCTATCATATCCGCAGTTTGTATTACTATTTCTGGCACTTCCAATATATTCAATCTCCTTTACACATTCTTAGTATCTTTAGTCCATTAAAAGGTTTACATTGATTACATTATAACTAATCTTTATTCTGGTGTCAATATGTTTAGTATATTAAATATATATAAATAAATAGTTAGTATATTAAATATATATTTATATATATTTAATATACTAACTATAGAAAAAAGTATAAGAATAGCACAGTTCTAGATGCAGATACAAAACTATTTTATTTATTTGTCTTGTCATCTCTTAAGTTCTTCACAGACCGACCCAAGACAAGAATGGAATCAAGGTAGGTTTTTCCGACTTCTACCTCTCCTTTAATAAAGTTAAGCACAAGTTGTACTGCGGAGTGTCCAATTTCTTTTTCCTTTTGCCTAATATGAGTAAAAAAATAATCACCCATGTTATTTGTGGGGCCATCAAAGCATAAAATGGACATATCCTCTGGAACCCTTTTGTTCATATTTTTCATTGTCTGCATTACAATCAAAGCCAAATTATACTCCGTTACAAACAAACAGGTTATTTCTGGGTGATTTAAAATTAAATCTTTAACTTTCTTGCAGTCTGCCTCGATATTTTCCATATTGTCCATACCTGGCAAAGTGCTAACAAGATTTGTTTCCCATAATTTCTCATCAACCTTAACACCATGCTCTGCATAACTCATAATAAATCCCTGTATTCTTTCCTCTATGGTTGTGGTATCATTTGGAGAGGTAGATATAAAGCTGATTTTTCGGTGCCCTTGTTCCAAAAGATAATCCGTGGCTTTTTTTGCAGCCCCCATATTATCTGTCCCAACAAAGGCAGCAGGAATTCCTTTTAGATCACAATCCATTAAAACAAGTGGGTATCCATCCAAAATTAACTTAAGTATTTTAGGATTATAGTGCTCTCCATGTACTGGCATTACAATAATACCGTCAATCCCAATATCAATAAGAGAATCAATTACTTCATCTTCTAACTTCTGATTTCCGTAGGAACGCTTAGGAACAATAAAGCAGTTATTTTTAGATGCCTCTTCCTCTAGACCAGACAAGAGATTTGACCCATAACTTTCCGAAAAATCAGAAAGAATTACACCAATAAGGGTAAAATTCAATCTTTGCTCTGGAACATTCTCGCATTTTTCTTCATTTAATTTTAAAACAAAGGAACCTTTTCCAGGCATCCGTTTTATTAACCCGGAACTAACAAGCATCCCCAGTGCCTTTTTGCTGGTTATATTGCTAACATCAAATTGTGCAGCTAGTTCCTTTTCTGTTGGAAGCTTTTCCCCTTCAGAATATTCACCACTTACAATTTTATCGTAAATAAAATTATATATTTTTTGATATAGTGTCTGATTTTCACTCATATATCTCTCTCCTGTTAATTAATATATTTAATATATTTAATATATCATTTATATGGTATCACGTCAATGTAATCCCATAAAGTTATTCCTTTATTTACTTGTGAAATAAAGACTTTATCACTTTATTCCATTTTCACACTATCCCTCCAATTCGAAATCTAGAATATTAGTCACTTATAACTAAATACGTAGTTATACTTTCTTCAAATCCATAATGCGGATTATAAGATGCATTTAAAGTTTCAACACCTATTCTAACTCTTACACCATCAAATAATGAAGTACAAGGTTTAAAATAACACAGAAACTAAAGGTATAGTTATAGATGATTTAAAACCATCTATAATTCTATTCGCTAAAAAGAAATCTTTATTATGAGGATGTTTGCGAAAGTAGAAGAGTAACTCCATACCCCTTTGGTAGGATATTGTATTAGATTAATTATTTATATTTTATGGCAACCACACCCTAATGTAGTAAACCTATAAATAATTTTATTCATAGATAATCTCGTATTTTTTAATTAATTCTTCACTTATTAAAACACCTTTAAGTTTTAAAGCTTGAAATGCTGCACCAACAACTGGGTCAAGTTTTTGCGGAATTACTACTATTTCACTATCTATATCCTTAACCTTTTGGATAAATCTTTCATTAAAAACACCTTTTGCGTTGCCTAGGCCTCCTATAATTGCAACTTGTTTATTCTTAAAACAAACATTCATGTATACTGTTTTGATTAATAAAGCAAGCTCGGTAGTTGCTTTTTCTACAATTTCCAAAGCATTACTATCTCCTAAATTTGCATATTTAGTTACAAAAGGTGCTAATCCAGCAGTAGCAGTTCTATCCAACCATAATGAGTCTAGCACTTTCACTAATTTAGATTTATCCATTTGAACTTCTAGATAATCGTTTACTGAACAAATAAATGGCGTAGTTTCTATACGTTTATCTATTGCTTTTGATAACTGCTTTAAGCACTGACGCCCTAAATCATAAGAACTTCCCGCATCTCCTTCCTTATAACCATAACCACCAGAAATCCATTCCTCACCATTATCATTTTTCCCATATGCTACTGAACCTGTACCTATAATAATTGCAATCCCTTCTTTTGTAGCTAATCCTCCAGCTAAGGCAGTACGAGTGTCATTTTCAGAAATTATGAGTGGCTTATATTCAAAAAAATTTAAATTAGAGAGTTCGTCACTTATTTTTATGCTGTCTTCATTTGTAACTATACCTCCTAGTCCAACATAGGCAGCGCTAATCTTATACTCCTTATTAACAAAGCAGTCTAATATGGCTTCCTTTATATGTTTTATTGTAGTACCCAATGTCACAGTATCTATGCTGGAGGGACCAGAATTACCAATTCCTAATATCTCTCCTGTTTCATCCATTAAACAAGCTTTTGTTTTAGTTCCACCGCCATCAATTCCTATTACAAACATAATATATTCCTCCTTTTTATGCTATAACCTATATTATAATGTAAAAGTAGAATTTAAATCAAGGGGATGAATTCTACATTGTTTTCCAATTACCTTTATATAATGTAACATTTTTGTCAATATGTACTTTTTTACGGAAACACTAAAACCCAGTAATTATTTAAATTACTGGGTTTTAACTAATTAAAACTTTAGCTATATTCAAAAATATTCATTTTTAATATTAAAATTAATAACTTATTTTACATTTATTCTTCTTCTCCGCAGAGCATCAAAAGTTCTTCCCACCTTATGTCAACTTCCTTTTGTGCAGCTTCAAGCATATAAGCATTTTCGGGTTTAAAGAGGTGCTTGAATCTTCCCTGAGACTTTAACCATTCAGTTATAGGTAATTTATTCTTAGGCTTATAATTCAACTTATACTTGCCATCTATTACTTCATAAAGTGGCCAGAAACATGTCTCAACAGCAAGATCAACGAGTTGAAGTTCGGTACTTGTATCACATCTCCACCCTCTTGAACATGGTGTTAATACATTTATAAATGCAGGACCTTCAGTATATATTCCCTTCCCTGCTTTTTCATAAAGGTCTTTCCATTTTGAAGCTACTGTCTGAGCAACATAAGGTATATGATGGTCTGCCATAATCTTGGTAAGATCTTTTCTATACTGCTGCTTTCCTGGAACAACCTTTCCTGCAGGTGATGTTGTAGTATCTGCACCAAATGGTGTTGCAGATGATCTTTGTATTCCTGTATTCATATATGCTCCATTATCATAGCAGACATATAGCATATCATGTCCTCTTTCCATAGCTCCTGAAAGTGACTGAAATCCTATATCATAAGTACCGCCGTCTCCGCCGAATGCTATAAATTTATAATTCCCATCAATCTTGTTATTTTTATTTAAAGCTCTGTATGCTGCTTCCACACCACTTATAGTAGCTCCTGCATTTTCAAATGCTGAATGTATATAGGAATCCTTCCACACTGTATATGGGAAAATTGTTGTGGATACTTCAAGGCATCCTGTTGCATTTCCTATTACTGCCTTGTCTCCTTCTTTTAATGCTTTAAGAACCCATTTAGCAACTATAGGAGCTCCACATCCTGCACAACTTCTATGTCCACTTGTAATTCTATCTGGCTTTTTAGATAATTCTTTTAAATTAGCTTCCATATTTTTTACACCCCCTATTCCCTTACTCTAAGATGGTTATATAGCTCAGCTTTTCCAGTCTTAACACTTCTCAATAGATCATTATACACTTCTTCTATGGAATCTATTGTTACATCTCTTCCACCAAGTCCATATATATAACTTGTTACAAGTTTCCCATCATTTCTTCCATAAAGTGCACTTCTGACTTCTAGAAATAGTGGACCTCCAACTGTAGAAAATGTTTCAACTTTATCAAGTACTGCAGCAGCTTTTACATTTTTAAGTGCTTTTGCAATTTCTTCTGCCGGGAACGGTCTGAACATTCTTATCTTAATAAGACCAGCTTTTATACCTTTTTCTCTCAAATTGTTTACAACAACCTTTGCTGTTCCTGCTGTTGAATTTATAATTACAATAGCAACCTCGGCATCTTCCATTCTGTATTCTTCAAAGAAACTATACTTTCTCCCAGTAAGCTTTTCATATTCGAAAGCAACTTCAAGAATTACTTTCTTAGCATTTATCATTCCCTGAAGCTGAAGCCTCTTATGTTCAAACAAATACTGTGGTAAATCAAGTGCTCCATAAGTAAGTGGATCTCCCTTTAAAAGAGAATGTTCTGGGTTATACTCACCTACAAACTTCTGAACTTCTTCTTTATCAAGTATTGTCATATTTTCAACAGCATGACTTGTTATAAAACCATCATAACATACCATAACAGGTAGCCTTACATCCTTATTTTCAGCTATTCTGACAGCCTGAACAAAATTATCATATGCTTCCTGTACTGATTCGCTGTAAATCTGTATCCAGCCTGTGTTCATAGCGCCCATACTGTCACTGTGATCATTATTTATGTTAATTGGTCCTGTTATTGCCCTATTTGCAACAGCCATTACAATTGGAAGTCTCATGGAAGAAGCGATATTAAGCATTTCCCACATAAAAGCAAGTCCATTTGCTGATGTTGCCGTCATAACTCTTGCACCTGCAGCTGATGCACCTATACAGGCACTCATTGCACTGTGCTCCGACTCAACAGGAATAAATTCTGTGTGGACCTTTCCATTATTTACAAATTGCGAAAAATATTGCGGTACTTCAGTTGAAGGTGTGATAGGATATGCTGCTACTACATCTGGATCTATCTGTAGCATGGCATCTGCAACAGCTTCATTACCACTTAAACTTACTTTTTTAGCCATATTTATTCTCCCCCTTTCTATTCTTTAACAAGGCTAAGGGCTTTAAATTTGCACTGTGACACACACAACCCACAACCTTTGCAATGATCATAATCAATTCCTTTAATTTTTTCATTTTCTACTAGTATGGACATATCGGGGCATACCGCCCAACAGAGTAAACAATTCTTACAACTCTCTTGATCCCATACAGGTTTCATGGATCTCCAATCTCCTGTCTTGAATTCTACAGCATTTCCTGCATCAGGAATTACGCCTCCCATTGTGGTATCTTTCCATGAGCATTCAGCGGAATAATATTTTTTATCACTCATAGTCCTTTTACCTCCTCCATAGACCTCTTAAGTGCAGCCATGTTCCCTTTTATAACCTGAGGTTTTGTTGCAAACTTATGTTTAAATGATTGTTCTATATGTTCTTTAAATACATTTTTATCTATTATGTGCGATATTTTTACTATTGCTCCAAGCATAGGAGTATTGGGAAAGTTCATTCCAAGCTCTTCTTCTGATATCTTTCTTGCATCAATAGTATATAGTTTTCCTTTATATCCTTTAAGCAAAGGTCTTATTTCTTCAGGACTCTTAGTTGTATTTATAACTATTGCTCCTTCTTCTTTTAAACCTGACGTTACATCTACATTATTAATTAAAGTTTCATCAACAACTGCTACATAATCAGGTTTATATATATTGCAGTGTAATGTTATAGGATCATCACATACCCGGTTATATGCGGTTATTGGAGCACCCATTCTTTCGGGACCATACTCCGGAAATCCCTGAACATATTTCCCTGTGCTAAAAGCTACTTCAGCAAGTAAGAGAGATGCGGTCTTTGCTCCTTGTCCCCCACGACCATGCCAACGAACCTCTATCATTTTTCCCATAAAATCTTTCCTCCTTTAAAAACTATATCTTTTAGCCGATTGCGCAATTCTGCAATCATTGAACCGCCTAACTTTTAAGCCGTTA
>ERZ1463035.137-NODE-137-length-11920-cov-13.245933_pt1 | contig 11920 bp, 2 predicted proteins | sample MGYA00564486_ERZ1463035 | MGnify/ENA primary metagenome ERZ1463035 (study PRJEB39244, sample SAMEA3635149) | Helicobacter pylori | study: EMG produced TPA metagenomics assembly of PRJEB11511 data set (Assembly of a 5300-year-old Helicobacter pylori... | reverse complement strand
GCCAATTCCATCTTGCCTTGTTGCAGGTCCGATATATGTCTGACCAACTGGCAATGTGTCCGTTAATATTGGAGTATATGCTATTGTTCCATTAGGCACAGTAAATACTATTGTATAGGTGATATTATCTCCAATTTCACCTTGAGTAGGAACTGCTGTTTTTAAAATAGTTACAGCTTGAGCTACTATCTGAACAGTATTTGTGTTTATTGGTCCATAACTTATACCAAAACCGTTATTATTTGTGTTATATATAAAAGAAGCATTATCTGGAATTCTACCATCAGAACCTACTCCAGTAAGTGTGGTTACAGTAAATGTTATAGTATCACTAGCGCCAGCAGCAATAACCGGTATATTCCAGGTGATAGTGTTGGCTACAGCAGAAGCCGAGCCATTGGTTGTAATAATAGAACCTAAATTAAATGCTAAAAGTGGATTTAATACATCTGTTATAACTGAGTTAAATGCTGATTCAGCTCCAGTATTAGTTATGGTAATTCTGTACTCAATAACATCCCCTACATTATAGTTCACATTTGTTGTTGTAAATGCCCCTGCACTTGTAACATTTCTTTGCTCTTTTCTACCAGTAAGGTTAAGTGTTCTTACTTGAAGTATAGCTGAAGTACTAAATGGCACAGCAGGAGTCCCAACATTGTCAAGGTCCCATGCTACAGTTGCATTATCAGTTTGATTTTCAATAAAATTTGGAACATGAGTCCCATTTACAACTCTAACATCAAAAGAATAAAGTATAGTCACAACAGCTGCTGTTGCATCAACAAAAGGAATAGTTGGAAAGGTTACTAATCCTCCTACAACCGTTGGTACTATTGGTAATCCATCCTTAGTAGCACTCCCTGCTATAAAACTTTGAGTAGCTACAGGAAAATTGTCTGTTACTTTCACATTAAAAGCAGTGGTTCCAAGAGGAACTGTTACCTGAAGTGTATAAGTCACTATATCCCCTATTTTAGCTAATATAGGTGCTATAAGCTTTGTCATTGTAATTCCCTGGGCTCTTAAAGTTGTTGAAGCCGTAAATGGTGCTCCTGGAAACTGGTAAGATCTATCAGGCTGTGAATATGGCCTTTGAAGCACTGCATTATTAATATAACTTTGTCCACTAACAACTGTTGGTGATACAAGCACCGTATAATTTAAAGTTAAACTCTGTCCAGGGGCAAGTTTATTGATTGTCATGGATACATTTTGCCCAGCAAATACAGGAGTGGTATGAGTTCCTGTACCTGTAACACTAGAGGATCCCGTATAAATAAGTCCTGTAGGTATTACATCTGTAAAATCCATCTCAAAGGCATCTGTTACATCCCCTGCCAAATTTTGTGAATTTGAAATTGTAACGGAATACGTATAATTTTCGCCCGCCTTTATAGCATTTACATCAGGTCCAGTAACTGTTTTAGCAAAGGTTATATTAGGCTGACCAAATTTTACCTCTACTTGATCTCGACTGCTATATGCAAGGCCTTGTGTATTTATACCTGCAAGTTTTGCTAGATTGTTGTTTACTCCTACAAAATCAATATTGGCTACTGGAATGATAAAATCAGCAGTCCATAAGGTGTTACCAGGTACTGTTCCTAAAAACCATCTTAGACCATTGGGGGCTACAGTAACAGGGGTAAATGAAGTTCCAAGGGTTCCACCATAAACTACAGGAAGTAGCGCAGTCAAAGGTCCCATATTGGGTGGTGCATATTCATCTACTTGGATATCTCGTTGCTCTGCAGTTATTCCTACAGCACTATAAGTAATTCTAAATTCAACCCCATCTCCGGGAGCAACAACATCGCTTGTTTTTGGGCTTCCATCCTTATAGAAGTAGTTAATTATTTGTTTTGTAATACTTGATACGACTATTTCTAAACTTGCACTAGAACTATCAGGTGTAGGTGTTATAGTTGTTTGGTTTATTCCATTAATAATAACACTGTTACTTAATCCATCTGCGGCAACCACAGGACCATCTAAATAGTAATTAGCGCTTGTTGTTGTATTAAAAGGAATACTGCCTGTTGTACCTGTTGTAAGTAATCCTAGGTTCCACGTTAATGTTGTAGTTCCATCAAGATTTCTCGGTGGATTAGGGTTTACTGGTATTAAAGATGCAGAGCCTACATTATAATCCTGACCGTCACTTAGAGTATCTGTTATAACAATATTTCCTACATTATCATATTGGTTTATTCTATATGTCAATGTATAATTATTGGTAACAGCAACATCTGTAACAGGTGAGGGTGCTGCACTTTTATCTATTGTTGTATCCATAGCGCTTGTCTCGACTATTCCTTGAACTGGACCCGATAGCCCATTTAATGTAGCAATATTTTGCAAAGGCGTCATGTGAGGAATTCTAGAACCACTATTTTCAGTGCAACCTATTGTATAGTTATCCCATATAGCAGCATTAAATACAATTGTATTTATGCTAAATGGTGACAATATAACCGTTCCCCAGTCAATAGTTACGAAATCCTGACATCCTGGGCCCACCGATGGAATAGTTACTGTAGGCGATGAAAGTGCAACACTATCTGGTCCTGTTACTAAAAGAGCATTAAGGTATCTCACCCCATTTGGAAGGTCATCAATAAAAGTAACTGTAGAAGGCTCACGGCTGTTATTCTCTATTGTTAAAGTATATTGGTATGGCCAAAGTGGTGCTGTAATAGGACTTAAGAGTCCAGCCCCTTTTGGCATTTTCCCTGGAGCAGTTTTTCTAAGAGTGTACCTAAGTGGTATAAATGTAGATGAATCAGTCTTAGTTATTTCAACATTTCCAGGATCGGCATTCCCTCTTGGGAGAGTATCTACTGTTCCTATAAGGTCAACACTTGTAAGTGGTACATCAAAAGGAACTGGTAATCCAGTAGCCCTAAAGAATTCATCTGCCTTTAGTACAACTCCAAGTAGGTACCCAATTTCATTAGGTGCCAAGTCTTTTATATTTATCCAAGTAAGAATAAGAGTGCCGCCTGGCCCAGCTACAATTGATGTTGGAGGTATTGCACCACCTGCGTAAGAAACCCCATCAGGTAAAGTAAGAGTTGCTTTTAGGTTATACCCTCTCTCAGTAAGGCTTGTATTTGAAAAAGATAAATTTACGTTACCGGTAAATCCCACCGTCACACTTATTGTTGATGGTGATATGCTTACGTTAAAATCAGCAGGAGTTATTGCCATAAAAAACACTTCCTTAGTTTTATTATAAGAATTACAGTATATTGTATTCTTATGCAATAAAATTAGTACCTATATAAAATTTTCTATCTATATTAAAAATATCAGGAGTGTAGTATCTACCTCAAAACGCTTATCCTTTAGCAGTGTATTTAATTTGCTTTCTTTGATTATATTAAATTCAGGCTTTGCAGAGTAGCAAATGACCTTCGGAACAACTATTGATGTTGAAAAACCTTTAATAAATCTTTCTCTACAAATTCTAGAAAATTCTCTATCAAGATAGGTTATACTATATTTTACAGAGCCTATAATTAAAATTTTGGAACCTGTTAAATAGGCGCCTTCTTCTGAAATCCCCATAGGCGTGTCTACAAACTTTGTTTTAATTATATTTACTTTAGTAGAAATCTTTATTATATTATTAAGACAAATGCAAGGATTCTGAATTCCAAATTTATTTGAAATATTAATCTGTTTAAACAATATATTTTCAACAGTGGTATAGGTCGTATTTGTTTTTATGGTAACCCTTATTGGAGGTCTTTCTAAATTATAAACATAATCATAAGTTATAAAAGCACGATTTTTTAGTATTAAATCTAATGTTAGTGGTAAAACTACCACACTAAACGAGATAAAACATTTTGAAAATGGCTTTAATGTTCCTAAATAAAATCCTTTATTGGGGTCTAGCTTCTTATTTTTAATCCAGTTTACTTTAACAGAACCACATATAAATTTGACACCACTTGGCACAATATCTTGAAAAAATATATTAGAAACATAATACATACTTTTATTTTTTAAACATACAGTATACGTAAGAATATCAAATATGCAGGTAGTAGTTTTATCAACTTTCTTTACTGCCACAACTAACTTTTCTATAATCACTGTTTTAACAACATTACTAAAAATTGTATTACATATTATTGGTCCTGGCGGTGATAATTTATAATTAAAATCCACTCTACATTGATTTATTACTTCCATAATATTTTAGCCTTATCTAACAGTCATTTAAGTACTGTATGAAGATAGAAGCATTAAAAAACAACTTGTTTTTACTAATAAGAGTGGAGGTAACATCTTCAATTATATATTTAAATCTAAATATACCATCTTCTTTAGTACTAGCTGGTACTATTATAAAGACTGAAAATGGAACAATTTCATCAATGTGAAATAACTGGTCACATATATAGGGGATAAAAAAGTACAAAGTAAATATTACATTACCCAAAACCAGAAGTTTTTTGCTTGATAAATGTTGACCCTCAAGGGATGTTCCTTTTATTGTATCTATTACCTTGCAGCTATTTATGTCAATACAAGCAGTGGAATTACAGATAATGATTGGTTTGCCCTTATTAGAAGGAGTATAGATACTTCGTTTTACATTAAAATCTGTAAAAAATTTCACTTCTTTATTTTCCCTTTCTTCTTTATAATCTAATTGTTTTATAACTTCAAAATAAATATTATCTTTGCTTATCATCTTAATCAAACATCCTCTTTTAAGTAATTTAAAAATGATATTTTATATTATTTTATTCGAACAAAATATATTTGTTCTTAAGTATTGCAGTAACCCAGGAGATAATTTAATAAACTGGCTAACACCAAAATATATTGATGTTAGCCATTATGATTTTATATTAAATTATTACTTGTACTTTATAAACCACCGTTACTATTTCACCTGGTTTAATTGTATTAAGAGGAAATCCTGCTGCTGGATTGTAAGTTGGCTGAGGTGTTCCATTTACAGTTACTGAGCCAATTACAAACACAACATTTGCAGGTGTAGGGTCTAAGAAAATTACATTAGTAGCATCTACATTACCTATATTTGTGATTACAATAGTGTAAGTGAGGTTTTCACCAATAGTTGCGAACGCCTTATCAACTGCTTTGGTTACACTTAACTTACCAAGTGCAATATTGGTAGTGGTAATGTTTGAAAATGTGGTTTTACTAAATGGAGGTTCTTTAGGGTCTACAAGATATTTAAAAGTTAAAGTAGCTTGATTAGTAACTCTACTGCTTACCGGAACAGAAGTCACAGTTGCAGTAAATACAACATTTACCACCCTACCTACACCAATATCTCCAAGGCTAAATCCCACCGTTGGGTTAAAATTAATCTGAGGTACGCCATTTACCAATACTGAACCAGTATTAAAGGTTGCTCCTACAGAAGGTGTATCATAAAACATAACATTACTAGCAATAACATTACCAGTATTAATTGTATTAATTGTAAACGTTAGTACATCTCCTAATGTAGCAATAGATTTATCTACAAGTTTAGTAGCTGTAAGCTGACCTAATACAACATTCGTAGTTACTGTATTTGAGAAATTAGTTTTTATTATAATAGAACCATTAGGATCAATTTTGTAGCTAAACTGTACTTGTGAAGTATTTGAAACTAGTGGTGGCAATGGTAGCGAATCTATTCTTACATCAAATTCCACTATAACTACCTGAGCTGGTCCTAAATTATTTAGAGGAATTCCTACTGTAGGATCAAGTAGAGGATTCACTACACCATTAATTCTTACAGTGCCTCCAACAAATGATACTTCCTGCTGTAGGTTATCAGTAAATATTACATTAGATGCAGTAACGTTTCCAGTATTAGTTATTGTATTCGTATAAGTCAAAGTGTCTAATACATTAGCATATAATTTATTTACAGATTTAACTATAGTTAGATTACCTACATTTACTGAAGTGGAAACAGTATTTGAAGTCGCACTTATTTGATAATTAGGTCCCGCTGGGTCAATTTTATAAACGCCATTAGCTGTAGCATAGTTCGTAACCACAGGTGGTACAGGAAGAGATGTTACTGTGGCTGTAAACTTAATTGTTGAGGTATTTCCTGAAACTAAATCTGGAAGATTAAATCCAACTATAGGATCAAAAGTTGGTCTAGGAATGTCATCAACAATTACCGTACCAGTGTTAAATGTTGCTCCATTTGATAATATATCAATAAAGAACAGTTGATTTACAGCTGTATTACCAGTACTTGTAGCAACGACTGTATAGTTTAAGGTATTTCCTATTGTTGCATAGGTTAGATCAACTGTTTTTGCTAATTTTAAACTAGCAAATCTTATATAGGTTAAAACTGTATTTGATCGTGTTGATTTAGTATAATCTTGACCAGTTGGATCAATCTTGTAGTTGAAGGTTGTAATAGCATAATTTAGTACCGTAATCTGAGTAGGCACTGTTGTTACCGTTACCTTAAATGATACTATTAGACTTCCCAAAGTAGGGATTGTTCCTAGATTAAAACCTAAATTAGGGTCATAGTCCACATAACTTTGCCCATTTATAGTTACTGAACCGGTATTAAATGTTACATCTGATTGTAGATTATCTAAAAACACTGCATTAAGCGCATCAACATTTCCGGTATTAGCTACGACCACGGTATAGGTTAATATATCATTTAATGTGGCATAGGTTTTATCTACTGATTTAGTAAGTGTCAATTGTCCCAAATTTATCTGAGTAGTTGCAACATTACTATTCGTTTGATTAATAATGTCAGGTCCTGCTGGATTTATTCTGTAAGTGAAAGTAATATTTGCGATATTTGATATTAATGATGGAACTGGAACAGATGTTACAACAGCTTTAAATCCAACTATAACAGAGTCTCCAGTATTTATTGTACCCAAAGTAAAAGAATTAAATGTATCTAAGCCTGGCTGAATAACACCGTTTATTGTAACAGAATCTGTTACAAAGGTTGCTCCCGTAGGAATAACATCTCTGAAGTTTACTGATGTCGCAGTAACATTTCCTGAATTTACTACATTAACAGTATAATCTAAAGTATCACCTGGCGTTGCATAGGCTAAACTTACTGCTTTAGTAACTGTGAGCTTACCTAAATTTATTTGGGTTGCAACAGTGTTACTCTGGGCAGATACATTTATTAATGGGTCGCTAGGATTAACATAGTAACTATAAGTCGCATTTGCAGTGTTATAAATAATTGAATTTAACGGAACAGATTTTACTGTTACAGTAAATGAAACAGTAGTTATTATAGCTTCTGCTATATCTGCTAGGTTAAATCCTGTATTAGGATTTAACGTTGGACTACTTACACCATTTATAACCACAGATCCGCTGTTAAATAACGCATTTGCCTGTATAATATCTTGGAAGAATATATTTGAAGTTGGCACACTACCTACATTCTGAAGTGTTATAGTATAAGCCAATATATTTTCAAGGGTCGCATAAGCTTTATCAACAGATTTAGTTATAACAAGCTTTCCTAAATTAATGAAAGTTGTTACACTGTTAGAGTTTGTGGTGATAGTTACTGTTGGATCTGTTGGTGTAAGCTTATAACTAAAGGTTACTGCAGCAGTGTTAATGATAGTTCCACTTGCAGGCAACGAATCTACCTTAATAGCAAAACTAACTAGGTTTATTGCATTTGGAATCAAATCAGGTAATGGGAACCCTACATTTGGATCATAAGTGGTTTGTATTACACCATTTACTAATACTGACCCAGTAATAAATGAAGTACTACCTGGAACTAAATCTTGGAACGACATATTTGTTGCATTAACAGAACCTGTATTTTTTATGCTAACTGTATATTCTATGGTGTCATTAACAGTTGAATATACTTTATTTGCAGATTTTATAACAGTAATTTCGCCTGCAGCAATATAGGTTAAAACAGTATTAGTAGTTATAGTTACTGGAATTAATGGTTGTTGTGGATCGATTCTATATTGATAATCTATAGTTGCAAAATTGGGTACAACATTATTTGTTGGCCTTGTTAGAACAGTTGCGTTAAATGAAACTGTAGTAGTTCCAAGTGCCACTATATCAGGTAATGAAAATCCTAGGTTTGGATTAGAAAGTGGGCTCGGAGTTCCGTTAATAATTACTGAGCCTGCATTAAATAAAATATTACTGTTTAGTAAATCTGTAAAAAATACACTTAGAGCAGGCGTATTGCCTTCGTTTCTAAGAATAAATGAGTAAGCTAATATATCTCCGATTTTTGCTGTAGCTTTATCTACTGCCTTAGTAGCAGAAACAATAGTATCATTAACATTAACTGTGGTTTGATTAGAAGTTATTGTTTTTGTTGTTGGCAAGCCTAATGGATCAACATAGTATGAGAATGTTACAGAACCTGTATTTAAAAGGTTTCCACTAGTTGGTATTGAGTTTACCGTAACTGTAAATTCTATAGTTGTAAATTGACCAATTCCTATATCACTTAATAAAAAACCAGAATTCGGGTTGAATAGCGGCGCATTAATTCCATTTACAAACACAGAACCTGTATTGAATAATGACTCAGCTTGAATAATATCTATGAATGACATATTTTGTAGCACTGTATTTCCTGTATTGGTTATTACAAAATTGTACTTTACAACATCTGTTATTCTTGCAAATGTTCTGTTAGCAGCTTTAGTTATTGTTAAATTTCCTAAATTAATAAAAGTGGTTACAGTATTACTTGTTACATTGCCAATAATTATGACTCCTGATGGGTCTATATTATACTCGTAATTTAGGAGTGAATTATTTGTTACAAAACCAGCAAGTGGAACACTACTAACTGTTACCTTAAATTCTACAGAAACTGATTGATTTGGAATTATAGTTCCAAGTGTGAACCCTGTATTTGGATTGAAATTTGCCTGCGCTTGACCATTAATCTTTACAGACCCTAATATAAAAGTAGTATTTAATCTAGTCAAATCTGTAAAAAGTGTATTTATCAAATTAATATTTCCAGTATTTTTTATAACTGAAGTATAGGTTAAAGTATCACCAAGTGTTGCATATAGTTTATCTACAGTTTTGGTATTTGTAACAGTAACATTATTTATTGTGGTTGTTACAGTATTACTTGTTATATTTCCTATAAATTCTGTTCCGCTTGGGTTAATCTTATAACTGTAGGATAGTGTACCACTATTAATTATAGTGTTAGGAGTTGGAAGACTAACTACAGTAACCTTAAAGGTTATTACTCTTTCTCCACTAGGTGGTATACTATCTACGCTAAAACCAGTATTCGGATCAAGGCCAGGTTTTGAAACATTATCAATCACTACAGAGTTTATATTAAAGGTAGCAGCAATTGGAATTATATCTTTAAATATAACATTATTTAATTCCACAGTACCTGTATTAGTAGCTTGAAAAGTGTAGGTTAATACCTCACCAATCGTTGCATATAATTTATCTACTGCTTTTGTGAAAGTTACTGTAGCAACATTTACCACTGTAGTAACATTATTACTAGTTATTGTTTTGCTTATTGGTGGTGCTAGAGGGTTAAATAAATAATCAAATATTACGGAACCGTTATTTATAAGAGTATTAGGTGATGGTACAAAATTTACTAGTGTATTAAAACTTAAAGAAACTACCTGCCCTGCTGTAAGTGAGCCTAAAGTAAATCCAAGCTGTGGATTATAGGTTGGTTTTGGTAAACCATTTATTATAACCGTACCTGGTATAAAACTAGACCCTATAGGAATAACATCAAAAAAGTTTGTATTTGTAGCTGTTACATTACTAATATTTGATACATTAAAAGAATAAGTTAAAGTATCACCAATGGTAGCAAAATTTCTATTTACAGATTTTGTAACTCTTAAATTTCCGTTGACAATATTGGTTCTAACTTCATTTGATTTTGCACTTTCTGTTATAACTTCTCCACTCGGACTTAGCTGATAGGTATAAACCATATCTGCTGTATTTGCTATAAACCCTGAAGGTGGTACTTCATTTACGCTTACACCAAATGATATTCTAAAAGTATCCCCGGGATTTAAATCACCAAGAATAAAACCGGTTCTAACGTCATAACCTGGGTAATTAATTCCATTTATAAAAACTGTTTGTGGATAGTAGGTTAAAAAGGAAGACAAATCATCTCCAAATTTAACATTTCTTAACGTTACAGTACCTGTATTTACAATAAACGTAGAGTAAGACATGAAATCACCAACTACTGCATAATCTTTATCTACAGTTTTTGTAAAAGTATAGCTCGCAACATTAATTATAGTTTGTACTGTATTACCTGTAGTCGTTGTAGTAATACTAACACCATTTGGGTCTGGCTTAAAGGAATAAACAAGCTGTGCAAAATTAAGAACAATATTAGGAATTGGAACATTATTAACTAGAGCTTTGTAAGTTACTACAACTGTGTTTCCAAAGCATATTGTTCCCACGCTAAATCCGACATTTGGGTTAAAACCAGGTTGTATAACTCCATTTATAGCAACACTATTTGGGATAAAAGAGGTTCCATTTTGTATTCTAGATAAAAATAAAGTATTAAAAGCATCTATATTTCCTGAATTAGTTATCGCCACTGAGTAATATAAAATGTCCCCTATTGTAGCATAAGGTTTATCTACTGTTTCAATAAGATCTACTTTTACAAAGTTTGCTATTGTAGTTACTGTATTAGAATTTATTTCTGCATCAATCTCCGGTGAGCCTGGTTGAACTTGATATCTAAATGGCACGTTAGCAGTATTTTCTATAACTTTATTGGGATTTATAGCATTTACTAACATTTGATACTGGATATCAGTTGATTGCTGTGGAGGAATTGAATTTATAACAAACCCAGTAAAAGGATTTAAAGTAGGTTTTGGTACACCATCTATGGTAACTGTTCCATTTACAAATGTTTGACCATAAACAGGTGGCTCAATTACATTTACATTTGTGGCAGTAATATTGCCTATATTTGTTAAATTTAAATTATACGTAACAATTTCGCCTACCTTAGGGTAATCATTACTAGTACATCTTGTAGCAACAATATCTGTAAATTGTATTTGAATCGGTAGTATATTGCTGAATATAGTTCTTGTGATAGGAAAAGGAAAAGCAGGATTAATAGTAGTAAATGTAACTCTAGTTGAATTATCAACTATTGTTGATGGCGGTAATGATAAAATATCTACAGAAAATATTATTCTTATAGAACCACTAACAGGTATATCAGAAAGTGAAAATCCGCTGTTAGGATCCAAGGTTGGTTCTGATATTCCATCAATAGATACAGTTCCTTTAACAAAAGAGCTATACTGACTTATAATATCTTGAAATAAAACACTTGATACTGGTACCGTACCAGTATTTTTTATATCAATAGTATAATTTATTCTATCTCCAACTAAAGCAGTTTGAGTAGAAGAGGTTTTTACTACGGAGATTGTTGCTGAAATTACATCTATAGTTATAACTTTTGTTGTTCCATAATTTGTTGTTGTAGGTGATCCTGAGCCAGATATAAATGAATAATTATAGTTTACATATCCTTTTACAGTTTTACTCACAGGAAGAGAATTTACTCTTACTGAAAAAAGAACATTTGCAACTCCAGTTGGATCAATGGTGCCAATGTTAACACCTCTTGTTATATCCGCTCCTGGACTTACTACCCCATTTACTGTCAATGAATTTGGAATATAAGAACAAGAAGGATCTAATATAGTAGATAAAATAAAGTTATTGGCAGCACTTTTACCACTATTACTTATTTTTACTGAATATATTAATTGCTCTCCAACTTGGACTTTACTTGTACTCTTTCCATCGGGGTCATAAATATTAAAATCTACTATTATATCTGGAGCTATTGCATTTACAGAAGTAC
>ERZ1463035.136-NODE-136-length-11987-cov-203.017097_pt1 | contig 11987 bp, 21 predicted proteins | sample MGYA00564486_ERZ1463035 | MGnify/ENA primary metagenome ERZ1463035 (study PRJEB39244, sample SAMEA3635149) | Helicobacter pylori | study: EMG produced TPA metagenomics assembly of PRJEB11511 data set (Assembly of a 5300-year-old Helicobacter pylori... | reverse complement strand
GCCCCTGTCCTTGAAGATGGTGACATGTTGTTCCAGGAAGAGCCTGTTCAATACAACAACAACCTAACTGGCTCTCTGTTTAAGAACAGCAAGCGCACCAGTGAGAAACACCCGAATGCTAAAGGCCGTTGTGAAATTGATGGTCAACACTTCTGGATTGCAAGCTGGACTAAAAAGGCTGGTACTCCAGAAGCCTTCATGTCGCTTGCATTCACCAAACTGACACCAGAAGAAGTTATTCACTATGTCAAATAAACTCCAGCTAAGGTGTTGACATGAGAAACAGTAAAGCTAAAACCTTGCGGCGAATTTACTTAACTTACCGAGCTAAGAATATGACTGGTCCAGATAAGGACTTAAGTTATAACCAGTTGAAGTGTAAGTTTAGAAAAGGTGTGCCACTTGGATTGACTATGTTAACACCAAGGCATGAGCTAGTGCGCCAAGGTAATTGGCTAACACACGCAGAGTAATAAGCCCGGTGACTGATTTCTAGGGCAGCTTCCATGAGGCTGCTTTAACCGGAAATCAATTATCACACACAAACCTAATTTAAGGCCACAACCATGACTGCAACTACAACTGCAACTATTGTGTCGAAAACTTTCAAGCCAACCGCCGAACAACTTGTTGAAATTCTGGCAAAACACAAACTGTGGCTGCGCGGTGAAGAGGGTGGTGAACGCGCAGACTTGAGCTCCGCAGACTTGAGCTCCGCAGACTTGCGCTCCGCAGACTTGAGCTCCGCAGACTTGCGCTACGCAAACTTGCGCTACGCAAACTTGAGCTACGCAAACTTGCGCTACGCAAACTTGAGCTCCGCAGACTTGCACTACGCAGACTTGAGCTCCGCAAACTTGCGCTCCGCAGACTTGAGCTCCGCAGACTTGAGCTCCGCAGACTTGCGCTACGCAAACTTGAGCTCCGCAAACTTGCGCTCCGCAAACTTGAGCTCCGCAAACTTGCGCTCCGCAGACTTGAGCTCCGCAGACTTGCACTACGCAGACTTGAGCTCCGCAAACTTGCGCTCCGCAGACTTGAGCTCCGCAAACTTGCGCTCCGCAGACTTGAGCTCCGCACGTCTAAACTATGTAATCGGCAACGCTTGTGAAGTGAAATCATTGCAGTGTGGCACATACGTGGTGTCATATACAGCGACACACATGCAGATTGGTTGCCAGACTCATGAACTTGCACAATGGTTTGAGTTTGATGCGAGGCAGATTGATCGCATGGATTGCCAAGCTACAACGTGGTGGGCAGTTTGGAAGCCTATACTGCAAGCAATCATTGCAGTATCACCGGCAGTGCCAATTGTGTTGGAAGATACTGAAACAGCGGCTGCATAAATATAGATGGGCACATTCCGATGTGGTGCCCAATTTTAAATTTGTCACATATAGGGTGACGTTATGATCGGATTGTTATCAAAGAAGTGGTGTGATGTAGAGCTTGAAGTTCAGGTATTACGATGTGGTATTGGTTTCTTCATTGGAACTTGTAACGAATCTGGTCTTGTAACAAGAGAATCGGCAGAGTACTACCGTTCCAGCGATGGCGCTGCAATGGATTTGGCTAACAATTCGTTTGTTCAACGTCACCATATTTAGGAGAAATAATGACCTTCTTGGTTTACAAAGTAGTTCCGCACCAATATACAGTTGTGGATCAATATGGGAAAACGTACGGATCCTTTATTACCCTTGACTCAGCTATGTCCTCAGCAAAACTGTTAACTGCTGAATACGAACGTATATCCGAAATTCTTTAAGGAATTAACATGTGTAATTGGTTGCTAGAGTTTGATAACAAACTTCTTACTGTTTTCTGCGAAACAGAAGAAGAAGCAAGGCTGCTGGGAAGGCAGATTGAACGTATATCAAGTGAAATATTTCTTTGTAAGATCACTTGTTTAGGTTAATAGTTTCAATTTATACCATCGGAAATAATGATGGTATATGTGGACACTATAAATAACAGAGAAACTAACATGACACGCAATGAAATGATTATTGCAAAAGCTGGTCCTGTACCAGAAGGTGCAACGCACTACTGCCCAATCTATCCCGAGTTCATGAAACTGGATGATTCAGGTCAATGGTATTACTGGCAAGAAGTTGGCAGTCAGATTGAAGGGTTTAGCTACTTCTGGGAACCTGGGGCAGAAGCAAATACTCGCGCATTCTTTTGTAAAGAATACATTAGCTTGGAGAATCCAAATGGCAATTAAGTCAATTGTAGTACACCCAAAAGGTGCAACACACATTCAGAAGCTTTTCGGTTTTAGCTACTTCCTGAAACAAAATGAAGATGGAGACTGGTTCTTTTTTGGGCCGAATTGCAAGGTTTGGTTATTTGACGAAAACACCACAAATGGAATGAATAGTGCCCGTACCTGCCCACTGCGATAGGTGATCTATGTTAGACACTGATGGCTTCTTCTCAAGAAAGCTTTCAAGACTTTCAGCTAAACAACGTAAATGGGAGCGTGAGCGTTATTGCCCTCCCGTTAAATACATTCTTATTAGAACCTCTGCTACACATCAAGTGAGTAGAAAGTTGGGATCGTTAAATGGACTTATATAGTTGGTTGACATTAGCAATAATCTTTTGCTGCTGTCTTGATGTTTATCTAATGCATCAGTTTGACAGGTGGGAGGGTATTTATGACTAGCGCATTAATCAGTTCTGGTTTGTTCATTCTTGTTGCTTACCTCATTCATCAAAAGCTCATTGATTGGGCATACAGCTACACGTCTGATGGTAGTGCGCTGGATGAACTTTCTTTCCGGGCATTGTTTGTTCAGAACATGCAAGCGAACTTTATAATCTTCTTGTTGATAGGAGGTTTGTACATTACTGCGATTGCAAACAATCCTGCACTCCTAGGTATTTGGAGGTGGATGTTTATAGCCTGCCATACATTCTTCGAGGGCTTCAAATGAGCCGATATAAATACTTCGACAGTGGCAAGTTTCTGGATGCCTGTATCATTACAGCATTACTGTTCCCATTGTCAGCAGTAATCTTGGCAGCAGCTTACACATGGATCATTCAATGAACACAGCCTTGCGCCTACAAGTGTTCACTATGCCACCACACAAGATTGTAAGTGCAGTGGCATATGACATTCAACGTGGCAGATATGAAGTTGAAGAGAAAGCTTTCGTAGATACTTTTGATAAAGAGTGTGAATTGAAAGTTTGGCTTCAATACTGCAACATGATTCCAATGTTAATTGATCGAGTGCTAAAGGACATTAAAGACTTTGGCATTTGCATCCTGCGATACAAAGGCATTGTGATCAGAGACACACAGTGGAAGGACTTGAATAGAGTTGTTCTGCCAGAGTTTATCCCGATGTACTTCCCTACATACAATCCAACAATAGAAGTGATTTGATTTTGAATTTAATGCATGCACACGTTATTGATATGGCCACCGACATTGTTGAAATCGACGTGGCCGATGTTATCCCAAATTTCAGCAAGATTGAGAAAAAGCAATTGAAGGATTTTAAGGCTGAACATGCACTTGCCGTTGTAAGTGCTTACGTAGGTATCTCAGACGATAAGTTGAGTCGAGAACAAGTAAGACGCAACAATCGCAAGCCACGTAAGCTGACACGTAAGACAGTTGAAATGCGTGAATTCCAGGGTATCTATTAACGGATTTCGACAGTATACCTATCGTTAGCCTTGTTAAAAGTGGCCGTGATAGTTACATGTGCCTCACCATATAAATCCTGAGAAACAGCACTATAACCACAAAGTGCAAACGGAGAATTGGCGGCAGCAGGATAACCAATACTTGGGTATGGCTTTAGTTTAGATACATCGTAGTGGAGCGGAATATCTGTTATCAACATTGTACAGATTTTCTTATCAATTGCAGACATCTCCGCCATCGCAACAGTTGGGGTAAGTAGTGTAAGGAGGATAAGCAGCTTTTTCAATTGTCTCTCCAATCCATAGATAAGTGGTGAGTTCACTTTAGAGTAGCTCGGATTTCCTTAAGATCAAGCGCCGAGCATTTTATGTGCGGCAAAGCATCTTGTCAACTTGTTTATCTGTTAGGCAGTAGAGTTCATGAAGCGTGAGCTGATAAAGATCAGTGAGTTTCAACGCAGACGTTGGGGTGACAATGGAACCCCACCCTGCTCCCAGGCCATACGCAACCATATTAAAAATGGACGCATTAAAGGTGAACAGATTGGCAAACTTTGGTATGTCGATTGGAACATCTTCAAACATATTTCCAACAATGATCTGGTTGCTATGGTGCTTAAAGGAGCAGTGTGATGTCTAACAGACCACGACTGAAAGAGAACAAAGCCCTACCTCAAAACTTGTACTTTGATAAACGAAGGTTGTCTTATCGTTATAAAAGACCATCAGATGGTAAATGGTTTCAATTCGGCAAAGACAAGCTCAAGGCCATAGATGCTGCTAAGCAACTCAACCTTGCTTTCATGAAGGGCTCTGATCTAGTTGCTACTGTACTTGGAGAAGTTATTGAATCCTTCGATTCATTCCTTGAAAAGTATGAAACAAAAGTTCTGCCACCAAGGGAACTTGCTAAGGCAACCCTTGAACTTTATGCAGGGCACTTTAGGAACTTTCGTAAAGCATTTGCAGGTAAGGCAATTGATCAGATTACCATTAAGATGGTGGCAGAGTTGTTAGACTCGAATACACCTAGAATGGCAAACCAAGCAAGAGCGCTACTTGTTGATGTATTTAACCATGCTGCATCAAAGGGATTATGTCCTGATAACCCTGCGTCCAGCACCATAAAACGCATAGAGAAGAAGCAGCGCAAACGCCACACTGTGGACGGCCTCAAGGCCATCAGGGAGCATTCCCCGGCTTGGCTACAGAATGCCATAGACCTTGCGCTCATCACCGCACAGCGCCGTACAGACATCCTTGATATGCGTTTTGACGGGGTTAAGGACGGCTACCTGCACGTCATACAGAAGAAGACGGCAAAAGCCTCAGACGCGGCGTGGATTCGTTTCACAGCCACTCCTGAGCTACTGGCGGTCGTGTCCAGGTGTAGGGACGATATTGCCTCGCCATACCTAATCCACAGAAAGCCCCACCGTCTATTGCAAAGACAAGCACAGACCAAGGAACACTGGACGAAGGTTGAGGGACATTATCTAACTGAGGCGTTTTCAGAGGCTAGGGAAGCTGCGGGTTGTTACGCTGGATTCACTACTGCTGAAATGCCGGGCTTCCACGAAGTGAGGGCTTTATCTCTTCACTTGTACAAGAAGGCTGGTAAAGATGGTCAGAAAATTGCTGGTCACGCTACAGAAGGTATGACGAAAAACTACCAAAAAGATCACGCTGAAATCATCTGGTCAGATGCAACACCAGACCTAAATATTAGCGAAATCACTGGGTAACATTTGCGCATCCTTTGCGCATCCTTTGCGCAGAGAAAATTTCCTGAGGCAAACCAAATGCGTAAGTAGCTAATTTGCATTGGGAAATTTCACTTTCTTGAGTGGTGTAAAAATAACCTTCCCTGCCAACGAAGCATAGTTGTTAAGCAACGTAAGCTGTTGATTTGCAAAGTTTTCCTACCATGTAGGTAGATGCAAATTTCGACATTTTCGGTGCTCATGCAAACGAAAAGCCGTGGCGTGTAGCCTACCTTTTGCGCAAGAAAGCTCCAAGATTAGCTCGGATTTCCTAAGATCAATAACAGAAATCAAGGGCGAAAGCTCAACGAGCAATAGCAACAACTTTGAAGCCTTGCCCGAAGACTAGGGAGGTGGATATGTGTTGTGAATTTGGAGGCACTGGAAACAGTGCACTCTTTGAATGTCTCTGTAATGACTGAAATCTTTCGGCAGGGTTCATAACCTTGGAGAAGGCTCTTTACCTACAGTGGCAGATACATTCAAAGAGTGCATTAAACAATTTATGTCGGTAGCAAGAGGCAGCTCCCAGAGGTAGATTATACCAATGTGCAAATCATTGGTCCGACACCCTTTATGTAGAACTGCCATCCTTGGGTAAAAGTAATCCTGATCCAAAGCAAGTAACCATAATAAGAAGGCATGTCTTCTATATGGCGAACGGGAGGGTGGAAAGCTGGTGGCAGTTCTGCACCTTTTATGTAGGACACCACGGGATGGACGTGAGTGGTAAATGTGGGTATACACTCCCACTTCCTACTCCCATTAAGCAAGGAGGTAGATAATGAGTTCAACCACAGAAGTTACGGTATATATGATGATTGCGCTTGTTGTCTTTATCCTGCTGGTGTATGTGCAGAAAAGAGACAATGGACTACTAAAGGAAGGGGAGATAGTTCTTCTATTCATACTGGGGTTGGCATGGCCAGTTACCTTTGTGTGTTACCTCCTTGTGGAGGGGGTCAGGAAGTCCACAGAATGGATTAACAGACTGTGACTAACGATCAAGAAGTCGTAGTCGAGCTAATCAAAAATTGGATGGAGAAGCATGATTCAGCACTGCTTGCTAAGGAGAACCAAATTGTATTTTGGGAGAACGAAGCTTGGGTAGTTTGGACCATGAAGGAAGCAGTTAATATCTTTAAAGCTACTTCCATTCCTTTTGGACTTATGAAACTGTGCGACGACAATGCTGTGAGGATCGCAGCACTTGAATTAAACCGATCCTACATTGCTGGTGTTAATTCTAAAACTGTAATTCAACCACAGTATTTTAATTTCCATCGCAGTGCGGTAAAGCTTGGTAATGATTTTGGTAACTACAAAGAAGAAGTTGTTAGCAGGGTAATCGAGCTTTTTGAGTCGATGCAGGTGAACGTAAAGTTGACGGACCTCGGTTATATACTTGACTATGCTATGGGTTATCTGGAACAACCGAAGTTGTCGTCGCAAGAGCGCAATGAATACATCCGCAAGCTGATTTTAAACACTCAGTTTAAGGAACGAAATTACAAAAGCAGATACTTGTGGGATGGCAGAATGCACGCTGTGATTCGTTACGGAAAGGTTAGTGGGCTGTTCAGCCTTTCTGACGTGGACGTCGAAGACACAGTGATAAAGATTCTGACTGGAACACAAGCTGCTAAGAAGTTTGCAAAAGAATACAAACGAGATTTATTGAACGTGGCATTGGGCCGCTAGTAAATTGTGGCAGATATGCCAACTTAGATTTCTTGCATCAAAGCAAGTTACTAAACATCCTAGGAGAAACAAATTATGTCCGAAGTTCAAACTCAAGCTGTGTCGAAAATCAAATCCGTAGCCGTTCAGGTTGAAGTGTTCACTGCCGAAGATGGCAAACAGTTCAAAACCCTGGAACAGGCTGAGAAGTACCAAGCCAAACTGGACTTCGTTGTAGTTGAACCAGAAGACGTTAAAGCATTCCTGAACAGTGAAGGCGAAACTGGCCGTGGCCGCACCATGCGCGCTAACGCCATCGCTGAGTTCCGTGCCTTCCTGCACACTTGGGATGGCGCAGAAGTTGAATTGAACGCTGAAAAAGCAACTGCCAAAGCTGCTCGGGCTGCCAAGCTGAAAGGCGCTGGCAAAGCTGAGGAAGCCCCGGAAGCAGGCGCAGAAGGCGCTCCAGCCGGTGACGCAGACTCAGACCTGCTTTGATGTCTAGGGTTGCTTAAAACGCAGCTCAGCCATTCCCAGCCCTATTGCCATCGCGGTGATAGGGCTTTTTTTTTGCCTTGAGGAAAGTTGCTTGAGTATTAAAGACATCCGTACACAACTTGATCCATGCAAGCAGTACATGCATTGCGAAATGAAACATTTGGTTATTGCAATGGGACAACTGCCCAAGTGCATTGACCTGAATTACCCTGCAAACCTTATTTCTCAGGTGATGACTGCCTGTGGAATTATGGACCCAACACATCATATCTTTCTTCCAGAAGTGAATAAAGATGGCACATGGGCAAGCGAGCTTACTTGCGAGTTGAGGTATGCATTTGCAGTAATGAGTCGAGTCGTTGCTGGTGACTACCAAGCTATTTATTTTTATGCAGGCGGAACCATTATCGTAATTGATAAATGGCACAACTACTTATTCCACATGGATGGCTAAGTGATGAGAATTACTGAATCAGATTTGAAAAGTGTAGTTGCTCGCTTGAACAGAATTACAAACAGCCCTAAAACTTACATGACTGATGGAAAAACCAACATTGGTCACTACTGCCTAAGTTGGGCATATTGTGGTGTTCAGTTGCAACGAATTTGTACCGATGGTGATGCCACCACCAACGTGTTAGGTGGTGGCTACGGCACCAAACGAGAACTATACGAAAAACTACATGCCTTTATTAGTGGCATTGAATATGCCCAGGAGAATCCAAAATGAAAATGCGTGACGAGCTTGAACTGTACAAACGTAAGACTGCTGCACTGGAAGACCAAGTTGTGCTGTTGAAAGCTGACCATGAGTACATCCTGAAAGACTGGCAACAAACACAGGAACAAGAACTCAGCGAGTTGACAGTTGCGCACAAAAAAGTAGTTGAGCAAAAAAATAGCACAATCAAATACCGAAGCGATTCTGCTGACGAAGCCAACCGTCAACTCAACAACTTGCATGACATCTTGGATGTTATTCCAGGTGTGTTGCCACGCAAGAAGGTTGATGAAAACGGCTACGCACAAAATGACAACCCTTGTCATGTACGTCTTGCAAGTGTACTCGCACAAAAATTCATGTAAGGAGGTTGATCGGTGGCTGGACAGTGTATTGAAAAGCTGCCGCACTCTTGCGGTAGCAGTGATGGGCTTCAAACGTACTTCGATAATGGTAAGTACACTGGTTATTGCCATGCGTGTTGGACATATATTCCAGACCCATACGGTGGCAATGAACCAGAGATTGTTGTTAAGTCTCAGGAAGAAATTGAACAAGAAGTTGCGGATGCACGGAAGTGTGGGTTTGTAAACTTCACACACCGTGCAATTCCCCCAGCAGATTGGAAATACTTTGGTGTTCGTTTAGGCATGTCGGAACGTGATGGGGTAACACCTGACACTGTGATGCATCCTTATACACGTGACGGCAAGGTTTGTGGTTTCAAAGTAAAGCTGCTTAACAAGAAGATCATGTGGTCTATTGGTGATACCAAGAACTGTGATCTTTATGGGTGGCTAGGTGCTAAGAAGGTTGGTGGACTCACCCTGTACATTACAGAAGGTGAAGAAGACGCCATTGCACTTCGCAACATTCTTATCCAGATGAATAGAGGTACGGCATATGCTGAACAAGGTGTGGCCGTGGTGTCCTTATCGCACGGAGCTGATAGTGCTATTGAGGATATTTCCCGACATTTGGATGAGATTAATAAGACGTGGAAAAATGTTGTTCTTGCGTTTGATAATGACGGTCCTGGAAAGAAAGCAGCAAAAGCTGTTAAGGCTAAATTATTACCAGAATGCCAAATTGCATCCCTACCAGCGAAAGATGCTAACGCTTGCCTTCGTAATGGTTTGATGCGTGCAACACGGGATGCGCTTGTTTATCACGCAGCTAAACCAATGCCCACTTCCCTCCTCACTGTTAACAGCCTCATTGATGAAGCTTGTGAAGAAGTTGTGTACGGCAATGACTACCCTTGGCCCGGTGTAACAGACCTAACTTACGGTCAACGTAAGAAAGAATTACTAGCCATTGGTGCAGGTGTTGGTATTGGTAAGTCACTTATTGCACATGAGCTTTCAGCGCATAACTTCCGTAAGTACGGTTGGCGCACGTTAGTAATCATGATGGAAGAAAGCCCTGCCGAAACTGTACGTAACGTATGTGGGAAGCTGGATGACATTCCCTACCATGTGCCAGGAACTGTATTCGACAAAGAGGTGTTACGTGCAACTGCCAATGAGATTAACGATTTCATAATCATTTGGAATCCAGATGAGAACAGTGACCCTGAGTCTACTTGGGCATCCATCAAGCAAGCTATCAGAACTCATGGTAACGACATTGATTGCGTGATTATTGACAACATGACAACCCTTTCAGAAGGTTTAAGTATCTCTGAGAAGAATGAATTTATCGGCCTTGTGGCTAAAGAATTTGTTGACATGGCCATGAAGTTTGACTTTGAGGCTGTGGTGTTGAGTCACCTTAACTCGCCAGATAAAAGTTCTAAGAGCCATGAGAATGGTGGTCGTGTTCTTGAATCGCAATTCACTGGCTCTCGTGCATTGATGCGATACAGCCACATGATGTTTGGTTTCGAGCGTAACAAGCAGGCGCAAGACCCTAATTGCAGTCTTATTCGTTTGTTGAAGAATAGGAAGTACGGCAAAACTGGCACTTGTAAAACTTACTATGAAGCATCAACAGGCCGCCTGACCCAGAGGAACTGGCAGGACGAACTTTATGAGAACAGAAAGGTAGGATGATATGAACAAAGCAACTGATGACTTACTAAACTTTAGCGTCACCTGTACAAAGCCTAACGGCGAAATTGTAACCCACAAATACCACAAACTTCTTGATGTACTCATTGAGCGTAACAACAGTGCCAAGAAAGTGATGGCATTGTTTGATTGCTGTGATCGCATTAAGGCTGGTGAGTTGGTTGATGGTGTTGACTGCGAAATGCGCGGTTACTCATTCCAACGAGTTAAATAGGAGAATCCAAATGGCTAGCTATGCAGCGGATATAGAAACGTCTGGGCTACTGGAACAAATGAAGCTGCAAGAGCGGCCAGTGTTGCACAACATGGGATTCAAGGATGTAAACACCGGAGAAGAAATTCTTTTCTCGGCCAATACCCTTCAAGAACTAGAATACAATTGCAACACAAGGACTCTCGGGGAGTTACCCAAGTTCCTAAAGGAAGGGCATACCTTATACATGCACAACGGCGTGCTGTTCGATAATGAGGCACTTATCTTTCTTGGTTATCCAGAGATTGAACAGTGCCACATTGTAGACACACTTTACCTATCTTGGTACTTAGACCCTAAACGCAATCGTCATGGTTTGGGTGAGTATGGGGAAGATTATGGTATTCCAAAACCAGTTGTTGAGAACTGGGAGAACTTATCTCAGGACGAATATAACCATCGCGTAATGCAAGACGTTAGGATTCAGCATCGTCTAGTCAAAGATCAGATGGCCCAATTGAAGAAGATGTACCCGCAAGGGTTTGGGCATGTTTTGGAATACTTTGATATTAAAGCGCGTCACATGCAGGCTCAACAACGTAACAAATGGAAGCTTGATGTTCCCAAATGTGAATTGTTGAAGGGTGAGCTTGAAGTAAAGCTTGCACTACAAGTGGATGAACTTGCATTAGTGATGCCAAAGGTGCAGAAGTTTGGTATTAAAGAGCCGCCTGCTAAACCATACAAAGCCAATGGTGAGTTGTCTGCACATGGCTTGAAGTGGATTACATTGCTGCTACAGAATCACCTGCCAATTGACACAACGTTTGTAAAAGTGGTGTTGAAGCTTGAGGAGCCAAACCCTAACAGTCCTTCACAAGTTAAAGATTGGTTGGATATTTATGGCTGGGTGCCTGAGACTTTCAAGTTTACTCGTGACAAAGAAACCAATGTCGAGAAGCAGACTGCCCAAGTTAATGTACCCAATAGTGGTGGTAAGGTTGATCCGGGTATTATCAAGCTGATCAAGAAGTATCCTAATGCTGGGTTCGAGAACGTCAAGGGTTTAGGCATCCTTAAACACCGTCTAGGGATGGTGAAGGGATTCTTGAACAACGTAGTTGATGGCTATCTGATTGCTCGTGCACAAGGTTTCACTAACACGTTACGGTTGAAGCACAAGGAGTTGGTTAACCTACCTTCTGGTCGTGTGCCTTATGGTGAAGCTATTCGTGGGCTGCTAATTGCAGAGGAGGGTCAAGTCCTTTTGGGCAGCGACCTTAACTCCCTTGAGGATAAGTGTAAGCACCATTACCAGTGGCCGCTTGACCCTAAGTATGTGAAGATGCAACAACAACCCGGCTTCGACCCACACTTGATGATCTGTGGTAT
>ERZ1463035.134-NODE-134-length-12054-cov-14.072756_pt1 | contig 12054 bp, 8 predicted proteins | sample MGYA00564486_ERZ1463035 | MGnify/ENA primary metagenome ERZ1463035 (study PRJEB39244, sample SAMEA3635149) | Helicobacter pylori | study: EMG produced TPA metagenomics assembly of PRJEB11511 data set (Assembly of a 5300-year-old Helicobacter pylori... | reverse complement strand
AATAATGTTGATGGATTTTGTATAGTATCTAGTGATAGTGATTTTACTAAACTAGCAGCTAGGCTTCGAGAAGCTGGTATGTATGTTATTGGAATGGGAGAGAAAAAGACTCCTACGCCATTCATTTCTGCTTGTGAGAAGTTTAAATATCTTGAAGTATTAGCATCTATGGCACCAAAACATACTGAGGTGCCTAGTACTAAGGGAACACAAGCTCAGGAAGATTTAAAGGGTGGCATGATAAGTTCTGTTAAATTAGTAGAGGCTATTAAAACTATTATAACTGAGATTTCAGATGAAGATGGTTGGGCGTTTTTAGGAGAACTAGGTAGTACGCTTAATAAGAGATATCCAGATTTTGATACTAGAAATTATGGTTATACAAAACTTACACCGTTTGTTGCATCTCTAAATATTTTTGAGATTAGGTCAACAAAAACAAGTAATCCAAGTATAAGTCTTAAATATATTAGAAACAAAGAGTAAAAGTTTGTGTTGAAATAGATTTTATTGACAAGTACGGATATTTTTTATATAATTAAATTGTTAAAAGGGAGTAGTTATAACAATAAAGTCAACATACTGGTGCATATAACACCTGGCTTTATGACCTTAAAGGTAACGAGACTTTTAACATAATTCTTTTGAATTATGTTAAGGGTCTCTTTTTTATTTTATGTTTGAATAATAATATTAAATTAGTTAAAATTGTAAATAAGTAAGAGTGTTAAATTATTTTGTTAAAACAAGGGTTAATATGAATAAATGGATATAAATAGGGGGATTTGATAATGAATAAAAAAATGCCAGTATTATTTATTGGTCACGGAAGTCCTATGAATGCAGTATTAAATAATGAATATACAGAGGCGATTAGTAAATCAACCCAAAATATCCCAAAGCCTGAAGCAATTTTAGTAATTTCGGCTCATTGGGAGACTGAAGGTACATTTATTACATCATCAGATGAACCAGAACAGATCTATGATTTTTATGGTTTTCCAGAGGAACTATATAATCTTAAATATAAGCCTACTGGATCAAAAAAATATGCACAGATGGTAGCCGCGGAACTTAAGGATTCAAACGTGATGCTAACAGAAAAATGGGGATTGGATCATGGTGCTTGGTCAGTGCTATCACATTTGTATCCTAAGGCTGAAATACCAGTATTTCAAATGAGTCTGAATAAACTAGGAAATGAACAGTACCATTATGATCTTGGTAGAAAACTTTCGATACTCCGTGAGAAAGGAATTTTGATAATAGGAAGTGGAGATATTGTGCATAATTTAGGAAGAATGGATTATGATATGAATGTAACTCCATTTGAATGGGCGTCTGAATTTGATAATTACATTTGTGATGCTATTGTAAATAGAAAGCATGATAATATTATAAATTATCAAAAAATAGGGGCAAGTGCCAAATTATCTGTACCTACAAAGGAACATTATTTACCATTACTCTATATAGCTGGAATGCAGGATGAAGAAGATGAAGTTAAGTTTATATATAAGGGGGTACAACATAGTTCTATGTCTATGACAAGTGTACAAATAGGATGAAACCAAGGGAAAAATAAGTGAAAAAATATAAATAACTTGTTTGGTAACCATTCTTTTAATTAAGATGGTTATTTTTTAGGTTATTATAGAATAAAGTTTATAATTAGGAAAATTTATGATATAATGTAAGTTGATTTATTTTAAGTAATTAGGCTCTCGAAAAGGTTTAAAACCGTAAAAATAAGTCTATATAGACAATAATAATATCAGTTTTGTGTAATAGTATATAAATCTAGGAGTGGAAAATATGGAAGAAAAATATAATAATTTGAAAATTGCAGAGAGAGGTGCTCGTATAAGTATTATTGCTTATATATTTCTTGCTGCACTAAAGCTCGGCATTGGGTATTTATCTAATTCAAAGGGTCTAGCAGCAGATGGACTAAACAATACAACAGATATAGTTTCTTCACTAGCAGTATTAATTGGATTAAAGATTTCTAGAAAGCCTGCTGATGATGATCATCTTTATGGTCATTTTAGAGCGGAGACTATGGCATCACTTATTGCTTCCTTAATTATGATAGCAGTAGGTCTAAATGTTTTATATAATGCTGCCAATTCTATTATCTTTTTTAAAGCGCAGGTACCAGACTTAAAGGCAGCTTTAGTTGGTATAGTTTGTGCTGTAGGAATATATTTTGTTTACCGTTATAATAAAAAGATTGCAATTCAAATAAACAGCTCAGGGCTTATGGCTGCGGCTAAAGATAATCTTTCAGATGCCTGGGTTGGTATAGGTACATCTGTAGGTATTATTGCTTCTCAATTTGGATTACCTTGGGTAGATCCATTGGCTGCAGTGTTAGTTGGCATATTAATAGTAAAGACTGGTTGGGATATTTTTAGGGAGGCAACACTTAACTTAACAGATGGTTTCGATAAGAAGCAATTAGATAATATAACTGAATGCATAAATGAGGTTACGAGAGTTAGAAAAGTAAAGGATGTCAGGGCTAGGGTTAATGGAAACAATATTTTCCTTGATATAATAGTAGTAGTTAGTGCAGATTTAAGTGTTGTTGAAGGGCACAATATCACGGAAGAGATTGAAGGGAAATTGAGAAGTGAGCTTGATATTACTGAAGCAGTGGTTCATGTAGAACCAGAAATTAAATTAGCTCAAAATGGTGTAGAATAAAATCTACGCCATTTTTTTTTATTTAAATAAAGGAGACTTAGCTTTAACTTGTAGTTGAAGAATAGATAAAAACAGAATATTTCGCCAAAAGACGTAAAAACCATGTGACATTTTGAAAAAAACGAGTATAATTAATTCAATGCTAATTTACGATGTTAATATAGTTATAAAATAAGTTCAAGTTGTGGTTAGATTAATGGACTTTTTTATAAAAGGTAATATAGGGTTGCCTTCTATAAGTTGTAATTCATAACTTTTTAAATTAAGACAGTAGGGGGTAAAAATTATGCAAGTTAAAGTTTCAAAATTTGGTGGGAGTTCATTATGTGATAGTAAACAATTTCAAAAAGTGAAAGACATTGTATTATCAGATGATACGAGGTGCTATATTGTCCCATCAGCTCCAGGTAAGAGGAGCAAAAGTGACTATAAGATTACAGATCTTTTGTATTTGTGTCAACAACATGTTAGTAAATCTTTACCATTCGATGAATTATTCAAATTAATTGAAGAGAGATATATTAGTTTATGTAGGGATTTAAAGCTTTCTATTGATATGTTAGAATATTTAAGAGTCCTTAAGGAAAAAATAATTGATGGAGCAACTGCAGACTTTGTTGCAAGCAGGGGAGAATATTTAAATGCTTTAATGCTTGCTGAGTATTTGGGGTATGAATTTGTAGATGCTGCCGAGGTTATTGTTTTTACAAAAAGTGGACGATTTGATGAAAAAGCAACATACGCTGCAATAGATGTTAGATTATCAAAAGTTAAAAAAGCAGTAATACCAGGGTTTTATGGTGCGTCCTCTGATGGGGAAATAAGAACCTTTTCAAGAGGAGGATCTGACATAACTGGGGCAATAATTGCTAAGGGTGTAGGTGCAGTGGTTTATGAAAATTGGACTGATGTATCAGGTTTCTTGATGGCTGATCCAAGAATTGTAAATAATCCTAAACCTATTAAAGAGGTAACATATAAAGAACTTAGAGAATTATCATATATGGGTGCACATGTTTTTCATGAAGAAGCAGTTTTTCCTGTTAAAAATGAGGGAATTCCGATAAATATAAAAAACACCAATAAACCAGAAGAAAAGGGAACATTTATTTTAAATGATAAAACAGAAGCGAAATCTGGCAATATTACAGGAATAGCAGGAAAAAAAGATTTTACTGTAATTGCTCTAGAGAAGACACTTATGGATAAAGATATAGGATACTGTAGACGGGTTCTTACAGTTCTTGAAAGTAATGGTGTATCATTTGAGCATATGCCATCAGGGATAGATTCGATTTCACTAGTAATAGATGACGATGAACTAGAAAATAAAACAGATAAAATATTAGAAGAAATCGAAAACCAGTGTAATCCAGATTCATTAATAGTACATCCTAATATGGCATTAATTGCTGTTGTTGGAGAAGGAATGATAAGGACCAAAGGCATATCTGCCAAAGTATTTAGTGCATTAGCAGTAAATGATATAAATATCAGAATGATAAATCAAGGGTCTAGTGAGCTAAGTATAATTGTTGGAGTAGAAAACGAAGATTTTGAAAATGCAATAAGGGCAGTTTATAAGGCCTTTGAGAATTAATAGTAAGTTGAAGTGTTACAATCATTAGTTGCGTAGCTAAAAAAAACTAAAGCTTTTTAGGAGGGAATTATATGGAAAAGATAAAGATAGCAATTTTAGGTTTTGGAAATGTTGGAACAGGAGTATGGAAGATATTACAAGAAAATCGGAAAGAAATAATGAAACGTTCAAATTATGATATAGAGGTAGCTAAAATATTAGTTAGTGATATAAATAAGAAGAGAGAAATTGAACTGCCTAAGGGAATATTAACAAATAATATCGATGATATTATTAATGATGAGAGTATAAAAATTGTAGTTGAACTTATTGGTGGAAGTGGCGAGGCCAAGGAATATATGATAAGAGCTATGAGAGCTAAAAAACATATTGTAACTGCTAATAAATTAGTTATTGCAAACTGGGGTGAAGAGTTATTTAAAATAGCTGAAGAAGAAAATGTTTTGTTTTATTATGAGGCAAGTGTAGCTGGTGGAATACCAATAATAAGAGAAATTAATGAGAGTCTTACAGCTAACAGAATTGAGCAGATAATTGGAATTATAAATGGAACAACTAATTATATATTAAGTAAAATGACAAACGATGGAATTAGTTTTGAGGAGGCTTTAAAAGAGGCTCAAGATAAGGGGTATGCAGAGGCAGAACCAACGTCTGATGTTGATGGGTTTGATGCAGTATATAAGCTTGCTATAATGGCATCATTAGCATTTGGAACTAAGGTTGACCATGATTGTATTTATAGGGAAGGTATAAGAAATATAAGCGCTGTAGATATAGAATATGCACAAAAGTTCGGTTATACAATAAAACTTTTAGCTATAGCTAAGGAAAAAAATAATAAGTTAGAGCTTAGAGTACATCCAACATTAATACCTTCTAACCATCCAATGGCAAATGTGAATGATGTTTTTAACGCAATATTAATAAAAGGCAATGCAGTTGGTGAATTAATGTTATATGGAAAAGGAGCGGGGGATCTTCCAACTGGGAGTGCGGTTGTAGGTGATATAATATCAATACTTCGAAATAATGTAAAGCCTTCTGATATAAAGGCTATAAGTGGTGAAGAAGATTTTAAAGAAGTGAAAAACTCAGAGGAAAATGAATCTGAATTTTATATAAGGCTTAATGTTAAAGATATGGCAGGAGTTTTAGGGGATACGGCAAAAATATTTGGAAAAAATAACGTTAGTATTACATCTCTTACTCAAGATGTAGTCCATAAAGATTATGTATTGCTAGCATTTATTACACATAAAAGCTCAGAAAAAAGCATAAGAGAGTCACTTAAGAAAATAGAAGAACTCGAAAATGTTAATGAAATAGAAAGCATAATAAGAATAGAATCATTTAATTAATTAGGAAGTAGCTGAAAAAGTAAATATAAGAAAATTATATAAGATGAACAAAGCACAAGCAACTAACAATTTGTTAGTTGCTTGTGTAAAAAGGAGTATAAATAAATGAAAAATCAAATTATTAATCAAGTTCAAAGTATAAAAGAAAAACTATGGGAAATAAATGATTACATTTATTATAATCCAGAACTGGGTAATCAAGAATTTAAGGCTGCTTATAAATTAACTTCTCTATTATCAGAATATTCTTTTGAAATTGAGAATGGGATAGTAAATAGAAAAACAGCATTTAAGGCAGTATATGACAGCCATATAAAAGGGCCAACTATTGCTTTTTTATGTGAATATGATGCACTGCCAGAAATAGGGCATGGTTGTGGGCACGATATGATTGGTACAATTAGTATAGGAGCAGCTATAGGGTTAAGTAAGGTACTAGGCGAAGTAGGTGGTAAGATAGAGGTTTATGGAACACCTGCTGAGGAAACTAATGGTGCGAAAAGTGACATGGTGGAGCAAGGCGTTTTTGACAATGTTGATGTTGCTATGATGATGCATCCATATGGGAAAACATGTAGAAGTGGTCCGGCACTAGCAATGGAGGCTTTACAGTTTGAATTTACTGGAAAGTCTAGTCATGCAGCAAGTTCACCTGAAGATGGAATTAATGCTTTGGATGCTGTTATATTAATGTTTAATGGGGTAAATGCTATAAGGCAACATGTAACATCGGATGTACGAATACATGGGATTATAAGCGAAGGCGGTATTGCTGCTAATATAGTTCCTGACAAAGCAGTTGCAAAATTTTATGTAAGAGCTCTTAAAAAGAGTTACTTAAAGCAAGTAATTCAAAAGGTTAAAAACATTGCAAGTGGAGCGGCACTTATGACTGGGGCAAATCTTAAAGTAAGTTCATATGAATCTCCGTTTGATGATATGAACACAAATGAAAATCTATCTAAGTCTTTTAATGATAATTTGAGAAGTCTCGGTATAACAGATATTAATCCATCAGAGAATATTGGATCCTTAGATATGGGGAATGTAAGTTATATTGTGCCATCAATTCATCCACTACTTGGAATAGGCGATCCAAACTTAAATTTACATACTAAGGAAATGGCAAAAGCTACAATAACTGATAAGGCTCATAATGCTTTAATTATAGGAGCTACGGCACTTGCACTTACAGGATATGATGTTATTACAAATAGTGAGTTGCTTTCTAAAATAAAAAAAGAATTTACTCAGAGTACAACAGATCTATAAACAAATTTATATTTAATAGTTTAAATTGATACTTTTTAGCATTGAAATTAAAAAATTGATGCTAAGGAGTTTTTTTTTACATTTAAAGCTTGAATATTTATTTCAATACAGTTTATAATAAAGAAAGTGTATTACAAGATGTATTAAGTGTATTAATCTTTGGGGGGGGTCTAATTTGAAGAGAAGCGAAAAAATATATGAGTATATTTCTGGGAAAACAGAAAAGTTTAATCGTGAAAACTTAGAGGAAAAAATCGGTTTTAGCGCAGCTGAAATATCTCAAAGTTTAAATATTTTAAGAAATAACGTAAGTATGGAATTAAATGAATTACTCAGGCGAGATAAAATTATAAAAATAAAATCTAGACCTGTGTTATATGTTGATAATGTTTGCTTAGAAAGAATTTTGAATAAAAAGTTGCCAGTTGGACCAATAGAAGTAAAAAATTTAAGTGAGTTATTCTTTGAAAAAAATAAAATCAGCAAGGAAGAATGTCCTTTTGATAAACTTATTGGAGCACAAACTAGTCTTAAAAATCAAATTGAACAGGCAAAAGCTGCAATACTTTATCCTCCAAATGGTCTGCACACATTAATTGTTGGTCAAACAGGAGTTGGAAAAACCTTGTTTGCAAATATGATGTACAAACAAGCAAAGTATTCGAAAAAATTGGATGAGAGATCACCATTTATAGTATTTAATTGTGCTGATTATTATAACAATCCTCAACTTTTAATTTCACATTTGTTTGGACATATTAAAGGAGCATACACCGGCGCTGACAGCGAAAAGGCTGGAATTGTAGAAAAAGCAGATACAGGTATATTATTTCTAGATGAAATACATAGATTACCACCAGAAGGACAGGAAATGTTGTTTTATTTTATGGATACAGGTATGTTTAATAGATTAGGTGAGACAGAGAGAAACAGAAAATCTTGCGTTTTAATAATTGGAGCCACTACAGAGGACCCCAATTCATCACTACTAAAGACATTTGTAAGAAGAATACCAATAATTATAACTATTCCTAACTTTGATAAAAGGACAGCTAGTGATAAAGTTGATTTTATAAAATTTTTATTAGCTAATGAGGCCCATAGAGTAAATAAAGTAATAAAAATTGAAGATGAAGCGGTTAAGGCGATTATTGGAAGCACATCTTATGGGAATATTGGTCAGATGAAATCAAATATTCAACTTATTTGCGCTAAGGGTTTTTTAAATAGTATCAATAATAAGGAGTTTATAGAAATAGATTTTAATTCGTTGCCTTCAGATATTAAAAGTGGATTATTTTATCTAAGTGGCAAACGTAAAGAGATGGAAGAAATATCTGGCTATTTAGATTCGCAACTGATAGTTACGCCAGAAGGTCACAGTGTATTAATTGAAAAAGATCCTTATGATCCACCTTTTAATTTATACAAGATAATAGAGGATAAGGCAGCAATTTTAAAAGAAGGAGGTGCAGATGAGGAGTATATAAACAATTTTATTACAACTGACATTAATGTGCATATTAAATCCTTTTATAATAAGGTTAAAAATGATGAGGATGGTAGAAGTAAAATATTAAAAATAGTAGATGAAGATATTTTAGAATTTTCAGAAGAAATAATGGATATGATTGAAAAAAAGCTTGATAAAACACTAACTGATAGATTTTTATATGCATTAAGTCTACATTTAAGCTCATTTTTAAATAGATTAAGTAATCATCAAAATCTTAAGTATAAAAATATAGAAGGTATAATAGATAATAAACGTACAGAATTCAATATTGCAGTAGACGTAAAGGGCATGGTTGAAAAAAAATATAATGTGGTTGTTCCAAAGATTGAAGTTATATATCTTACATTGTTAATAAGTTCCATCACAGAGGAACAAACAAATCAGCATGTGGCAATAATTGTAGCGGCGCATGGAAGCAGCACAGCAAGTAGTATGGTTAATGTGGCAAAACAGCTTCTAGGGGAGGGTGTAATCGAAGCAATAGATATGCCACTCGAAGTTAGTCCTACTAAAACTTTAGATGAAGTTATTGAGAAGGTTAGGGAAATAGATATGGGTAAGGGAGTTCTATTACTTGTGGATATGGGTTCGCTTGTTAACTTTGAGTCTATAATAATGGAAAAAACAGATATAAAGGTTAAGACACTAGATATGGTTACTACCTCATTAGTATTAGAAGCCATAAGGAAAGCAACTATTCTAGATATGAATTTAGATGGGTTATATAATTCTCTAAAGCAATTTAGGGGGTATTCAAAGATTGAGGAAGAAGAGAAAGTTATTAATGAAGATGATGAAAATAAGAAAAGGGCAATAATAACAATATGCGCAACAGGTGAGGGGACTGCATTAAAGCTAAAAGAACTTGTGGAAAATATTGTTAGAAGCACAGATGAAAAAGAAATTGATATTTTCCCGATAAGCATAAAAGACATAAAAAGGGAAATAATAAAAATAAAAAATAACCATACTATTATAGCTTCTGTTGGTATAATAAATCCTAAAATTGAAGCGACATTTATCTCCCTTAAAGAGCTAATTAGTGGCAATGGTGAAAGTATTCTAATGAGCATAATACAGAAGAAAAATTTTAAAATTGAAAAAGGTCATGAAAATACAGTAGTTAAGGATCTATGTGAAGACAGTTTAAATCAATTTTTAACTTATTTAAATCCTTCTAAAATAATAGGCGTATTGTATCAATTTGTAAATATTTTGGAAGAAAATACAAAAATAAGATTTAATAATGCAACCAAAATAAGAATAATGGTGCATGTAGGTTGTGCGCTAGAGAGAATGATAATAAAGGATGGGTTAAAGTACAAGAGGGAAAAATCCAAACTAAATTCACATTTGGTAGAGATTATAACAGAGGCAAATAAAGTGTTTAAAGACGCAATAAATGTAAGTTTAAGCGAAGATGAAATATTGTTTTTAGCAGAAATGGTAGAATAGAAAATAATATATTGATACACTTCTATATTGATACACTTTTTATCAGCCCAAAATTAAGAACAGTATTAAAATTAAAGAAAAAGTGTATCAATATAAAAAAATAAAAAAGAGTTTGAAATAAAAAATGACTGTTTTAAAAGAGTTAACACAAATATAAAAAAACAATACACTATTTTGGCACGGCAATTGCTATATGTAATAGTAAGACAACTTAGGTGAAAGTGCTGATAAGGAGGATGATTTATAATGAATATAGTTTTAGCAAGAATTGATGACAGATTAATACATGGTCAAGTAGCGACAATTTGGTCAAAAGACACAAAATGTCAAAGAATAATTGTATGCAATGATGATGTAATAAAGGATTCAATTAGAAAGACACTTTTAGAGCAAGTTGCACCTCCAGGAATTAAATCAAGTGTTGTAGGAATTGATGAGGCAATAAGAGTTTATAATAATCCAAGATATCAAAACGATAGAGTACTATTTCTATTCACTAATCCAACTGATGTTGTAAGAATGGTTGAGGGCGGGGTAGTAATAAAGAGTGTAAATATTGGTGGGATGTCATTTAAACAAGGAAAGAAACAAATAACTAGTGTGGTATCAGTAGATGACACAGATATTAAAGCTTTTAAGAAATTAAATGAAATAGGTATTGAACTAGAAATAAGAAAAATTTCTTCAGATTCAAAAGTAGATTTAATGTCAAAGCTATAAAATTAATGTCTTTTAGTTGTAATCGTTACGATTATTTACTGATTTTGGTTACAGGTTTTTCAAAAACTTTTATATAGATTTTACTGTAACAAATAAAAAATAGGAGGTATAAAAGATGGTAGGAATTATTCTTGCTAGTCATGGAGAATTTGCTAAAGGCATCTTGCAATCTGGTGCAATGATTTTCGGAGAACAAGAAAACGTACAAGCTGTTACGTTGATGCCTAGTGAAGGCCCTGATGATGTTAAAGCAAAAATGAAAGATGCAATCGCATCCTTTGACAACCAAGATGAAATTTTATTCTTAGTTGATCTTTGGGGTGGTACACCATTTAACCAAGCAAATAGTCTATTTGAAGAACACAAAGACAAATGGGCAATCGTAGCTGGTATGAATTTACCAATGGTAATTGAAGCTTATTCTTCACGTTCTTCAATGGAATCCGCACATGAAATTGCAGCTTTTATCTTAAATTCAGCTAAAGAAGGCATTAAAGTTAAGCCTGAAGAATTAGAACCAGCAGATAATGGTAAATCTTCAGAGGCGAACGCAGGGGTTTCGAGTGCTGGTGCACCTGGATCATTCGAATATGTTTTAGCTCGTATTGATTCTCGTTTACTTCATGGACAAATAGCCACTGCTTGGTCAAAAGATGTGCTACCTACACGAATTATTGTTGTGTCAGATGAAGTAGCCAAAGATGAGCTTCGTAGCAAATTAATAACTCAAGCTGCTCCTCCAGGTGTTAAAGCTCATGTTGTTCCAGTTAGTCAAATGATTAAACTTGCAAAAAATGATAAACAGTTTGGCGGACAACGTGCGTTACTTCTTTTTGAAAATCCACAAGATGTACTTCGCGCAGTAGAAGGTGGAGTACCACTTAAGACAATCAATATTGGCTCTATGGCTCACGCTGTAGGAAAAGTTCAGCCAAACAAAGTACTTGCTTTTAATCAAGATGATATTGATACCTTCAAGAAGCTTAAAGAAGCTGGACTTACTTTTGATGTTCGTAAAGTTCCTAATGATTCAAAGGGAAATATGGACGAAATCCTTAAAAAAGCACAAGCTGAATTAAATAAATTAAAATAATTTAATTAAACTATTAAAATGAAAAAGGGGGATTAATAATCATGGATATAAATATAATCCAAATGATATTAGTCGTTATCGTGGCATTTCTAGCTGGTATGGAAGGTATCTTGGATGCATTTGATTTCCATCAACCAGTAATTGCTTGTACGTTAATCGGCTTAGTTACAGGTAACTTATTACCATGCCTAATTTTAGGCGGTACTCTTCAAATGATTGCTTTAGGTTGGGCAAACATAGGTGCTGCCGTAGCACCCGATGCAGCGCTTGCATCTGTTGCATCTGCAATTATTCTAGTTCTTGGTGGCCAAGGCACAGCAGGAGTTCC
>ERZ1463035.133-NODE-133-length-12069-cov-13.256368_pt1 | contig 12069 bp, 11 predicted proteins | sample MGYA00564486_ERZ1463035 | MGnify/ENA primary metagenome ERZ1463035 (study PRJEB39244, sample SAMEA3635149) | Helicobacter pylori | study: EMG produced TPA metagenomics assembly of PRJEB11511 data set (Assembly of a 5300-year-old Helicobacter pylori... | reverse complement strand
GTAAACTTTTGTTGGATCGCTCATAGTAGGTTGTTTTAGCATATTTACAAGAACGGTACCAGTATACTCTACATATAAATCAACATCTTTTGATTTTAGGGCACTAAATACTACATTAGTTCCACCTAAATTCAATTTTCTTTCAACTTTGTATTTTGTTTTAGCTTCAATTAATGAGGAGACCATATCTCCGAGTATTATTTGTTCATTAAAGTTTTTAGATCCTACTACTATCTTGTTTTTATCACTAAAAAAACTTGTAGCTACTGTTGATAATATAACTAAAAGCACAAGGCCTGAAGCTATAAGTTTGAATTTTTTACTTCCAAATAAACCTTTGCGTTTAGAAGTTTTACTATGAGTAACTTTTATTCCCTCAGGAACTACGATGTCTTCTATCTTGCCTAGTACAAAATCTAATATAATAGCAAGTATACAAGCAGGGATAGCTCCAGCAAGAATCATGTTATTATCGACAGTTTGAACACCCGAGAAGACTAAGTATCCAAGGCCGCCAGCTCCTATGAAAGCAGCTATGGTCATTAGTCCAACAGCTGTAACTGAAGATATTCTAATACCTGACATGATAATTGGCATAGCTAGGGGGAAACGAACTTTTAGAAGCACTTGGGTATTAGTAAGTCCCATACCATCGGCAGCTTCAATAAGTGCAGGGCTGACATTTGTTAGTCCTGTAAATGTATTTTTTACAATTGGTAGAAGAGAATACATAACTACCATTATAATTGCAGGTTTACTTCCAATACCAAGTATTGGTATTAAAAATCCAAGCAATGCAAGACTAGGTATAGATTGTATTACATTTGTAACACCAATTACAGGAACCGAAAGTTTTCTATATCTAACTATAAGTATACCAAGTGGTATAGCAATTATTATAGCAATAACAATTGAGAATAAAGTTAGTTGAATATGTTGCAGGAATAAATCCATTATTTGAGTTTTTCTTTCTACTAAAAAATTAAAAAAAGAAGTTAAATTACTCATTAACATCTACCTCCATATCTATGAATTGATTACTTAATATAGATAAAAGGCTGCTCTTTGTAAGAAGGCCTGCTAGTTTATGGTTATCATCAACTACTGGAACAAAATTTATGTCTTTCTTTTTTATAACCTCTAATATATTTATTATTGAATCTTCTTGATTTACGGTTATAAGCTTGGTTTCCATTAGGTCTTTTATTCTTTTAGTTTTGTCTGGATCTTTTCTTAGAGTTGTCCTAATTTGTTTTAATGTAACAAGTCCAGTTAGCATATTACTTTTATCTACAACAAGTAAACTATCTACATTGTTAGATTTCATTATTTCAATTGCTTGGAGTATTGTTCTTTCTCCAACTGATTTTATAGGCTTATCTATCATAATATCTTTTGCCTTAATTAACTCAGGCTGATTCCATATTCTGTTTTTACCTACGAATTCACGCACGAAGTCGTTAATAGGATTTTTTAATATTTCTGATGGTGTATCAAATTGGACTACATATCCGCCATCCATAATACAAATTCTATCACCAAGTTTTAATGCTTCATCCATATCGTGAGTTACAAATATAATAGTTTTTTTGTAGTTTTGTTGAATATTAAATACTTCATCTTGAAGCTGAGTTTTTGTTATAGGGTCCAGTGCACTAAAGGGTTCGTCCATAAGTATTACATCGGGATCCATTACGAAAGCTCTTGCAACACCTACTCTTTGTTGCTCACCACCACTTAATTGATTGGGATATTTATCTATATATATATCGGGATCTAGTCCTACGAGATTTAATAACTCAATTACTTTAGTATGAATTTTATCTTTATCCATTTTTTCTATAGAAGGTATTAACGCTATATTATCACCTATAGTTAAATGTGGAAGCAGACCTGCTTGTTGTATAACATAACCCATATTTCGTCTTAATTTTATAGTGTTTTGATCTCCAATTTTTTTACCATTAATCAAAACTTCACCAGAAGTTGGGGTTAATAATTTATTAATCATTTTTAATGTTGTAGTTTTACCGCAACCACTTGGTCCTATAAAAACTACTAACTCTTCATCTTTTATTGTAATATTTATATCTTTTAATATTTTTCTACCATTAAAGCTTTTGCTTACATTTTTAAACTCGATCAAGTTAAAACCTCCTAATTTTATAAAGTAACAACTCCTATTATAACATTGAGTTGTTGCTTTGTAAAGATTGTGTAAATCAATAAAAGTTTGTATATAGTTATTACTAGATTATTATTTATCTATTAAAGTATATTTATACAAAGGTTTATAAGATAGTTTGCGAGTTTAATTTGAACATAAAAAGGCGATATATTTTAACAATATATCGCCTTTAACTTATTAATATTATTTAATTAATTTCTTAGATCTTAAAAAATCTTCTGCAACTGTTCTGGATTTGGCACCACCATCTACTTTGTAGTTCATAGTACGCATATCGCTATCCGTAATTTTTCCAGATAAGAGTTGTAATATACCTTTTAGCTCAGGATATTTTTTTAATGTGTCATCTCTTATTATAGGAACTGCATAATAAGGTGGGAAAAAACCTTTATCATCTTTAAGAAGTTTTAAATTGAATTTTTTGATCATTCCATCTGTGGAGAATGCATCTGTTACTTGGGTTTCGTTATTTTCAAGAGCAGTATACCGAAGACCACCATCTATTCCTTTTACATTTTTAAAATTTAGATCATATATTTTTTTTAGTCCAAGATAACCATCTTGCCTATTTGCAAATTCCATAGTAAGTCCAGCATTTAATTTATTACTTATTTTTGCTAAATCAGAAATAGTAGTTATGTTATTCTTTTTAGCAAAGTCTTGTTTTAAAGCTAATACAAAGGTGTTATTAAATCCTAGTGGCTCTAAAAAATCAATACCATATTTCTTTGAAAACTCGGTTTTTACTATATTATAAACTTTAGTTGGATCGCTAATTGCAGGTCTTTTTAGTATGTCGACAAGAGCAGTGCCAGTATATTCTGGGTATATATCTACGTCTTTTGATTTCATAGCGGTAAATACTACAGCAGAGCCACCTAAATTTAATTTTCGCTCAACTTTATACTTAGTTTTAGCTTCTATTAATGAAGACATCATATCTCCAAGTATTATTGACTCATTAAAATTTTTAGAGCCTACAACTATTGTATCTTTACTTTTAACAAGACTTGTAGCTGTTGAGGATACAATTACTAGAAGAACTAATCCTGATGCTATATATACGAATTTTTTACTCTTAAAAAATGTTTTATTCTTTCTTACTTTGTGTGGGGTGAGTTTTATGCCCTCGGGAACTACTATGTCTTCTACTTTTCCTAAAATAAAATCTAGAAAAATAGCAAGAAAGCAAGCAGGAATAGCTCCGGCAAGAATCATATTATTGTTAACGGTTTGTACACCTGAGAAAACTAAGTATCCAAGACCGCCAGCACCTATAAATGCAGCTATGGTCATAAGTCCAACGGCAGTGACTGCAGATATTCTAACACCTGACATAATAATTGGCATAGCTAGTGGAAATCGGACTTTGAATAAGACTTGAGTATTTGTAAGTCCCATACCATCAGCAGCTTCAATAAGCGATGGGCTTACGTTAGTTAGTCCTGCAAATGTATTTTTTAAAATTGGTAGAAGTGAATACATTACTACCATTATAATTGCGGGTGTACTTCCAATACCAAGGAAAGGTATTAAAAATCCTAGTAATGCAAGACTAGGTACTGATTGAATTAGATTTGCAAAACCAATGATAGGACCTGAAAGTTTTCTATATTTAACTATAAGTATACTAAGGGGAATAGCAATTGCTATAGCAATCAAAATTGAAAACATAGTAAGCTGGATATGTTGTAGAAATAAAGTTATTATTTGAGATTTTCTGTCTACAACGAAATTAAGAAAAGAAGTTAAATTATTCATTTATATTTACCTCCATATCAATAAATTGATTACTAAGTATAGATAATAGGCTGCTCTTTGTGAGAAGTCCAACTAATTTATTTTTATCATCAACTACTGGAACAAAATTTATATCTTCCTTTTTTATAACCTCTAATATATTTATTATTGAATTTTCTTGATTTACGGTTATAAGCTCGGTTTCCATTAAGTCTTTTATTCTTTTAGTTTTATCTGGATTTTTTCTAAGAGCCGTTCTGATTTGTTTTAGGGTAATAAGACCTGTTAAATCATTATTTTTATCAACAACAAGTAAACTGTCTACACTGCTTGTCTTCATTATTTCAATTGCTTGGAGTATTGTTCGTTCTCCAACCGATTTTACAGGCTTATTTATCATAATATCTTTTGCCTTAATTAATTCGGGTTGATCCCATATTCTGTTTTTACCTACAAAGTCGCGTACAAAGTCATTAATAGGATTTTTTAATATTTCTGATGGTGTATCAAATTGAATAACATGTCCATCATGCATAATGCAAATTCTATCTGCTAGTTTTAATGCTTCATCCATATCATGAGTTACGAATATTATGGTTTTTTTGTATTCTTGTTGTATATTAAATACCTCATCTTGAAGTTGAGCTTTTGATATTGGGTCTAAGGCACTAAAGGGTTCATCCATGAGTATTATCTCGGGATTCATTACAAAGGCTCTTGCAACTCCTACTCTTTGTTGCTCACCACCACTTAATTGACTGGGATATTTATCTATGTACATTTTAGGATCTAGTCCTACGAGATCTAATAATTTAATTACTTTAGTATGTATTTTATTTTTATCCATTTTTTCTATAGAGGGTATTAATGATATATTGTCACCTATAGTTAAATGTGGGAGAAGTCCTGCTTGCTGTATAACATAACCCATATTACGTCTTAATTTTATGGTATTTTGATCTCCAATTTTTTTACCATTTATTAGTATTTCACCAGAAGTGGGGGTTAATAATTTATTAATCATTTTTAGAGTTGTAGTTTTTCCACAACCACTAGGTCCAATTAGAACAACTAATTCTTCATTTTTTATAGTAATATTTATGTCTTTTAATATTTGCCTACCATTAAAACTTTTATTTACATTTTTAAATTCAATCAAAGTTAAAGCCCCCTAATATTTTATGTGTAACAACTTAAATATAACGTTAAGTTGTTACATAGTATAGAATTTATTATAGCACTTATTTGTCGCTTTTTATGGTAAATTAATGTTTTATTAGAAAAAAAGTAGATTATTGTTAATAAAAAACATATATATTATTATATTAAAAAAACCCCCATATCACATTAATATAAAATGAGATACAGGGGGGTTAAAATTATTTAATTTCCATAAAGAAAAGCTTTAATTCGGTTATAACTACACTTGTCACAAATTACTATGAAGACATCTTTATCTTTAAATTTAGACTGCGGACCTGGCGAAAGCATTAGTTTATCATCACGCCGTATACCAATTATAGTTGCACCTGTACTTTGCCAAAATTTAGATTCAGATATAGTTTTATTTATGACAACCATTTCAGGTTGTATCTCAAATTCGTATGGTATAAATGGATTGCTATTTTTAAATCTACTAGAATAGTCGATTAGTTCATCAATAGAACAATCTATATTTTTATCCAACTCTTTTTTCTGTTCGAGTAAGTTAATAATATTTCGTTTAATAGAACTTATTGAATCTATATCTTTAAATTTATCAATAAACTTTAGACAATTATCCACAGAGGTGACTACTATTCCACTTCCTTTAGTAACGGTAACTATATTCATGTCGCTTAGAAGAGTTATAGATCTTCTTATAGTTTCTGGTGATACGTTATATTCACTCGCAAGGGAAGAACGACCATATAACTTATCCCCTATACAAAAATCTCCGGATAATATTCTGTTAGTAATATCAATAGCTATTTTTTTATAAATTGGTTTTAAAATATTGTTAGTTGGCATTTTTGATTTTATCAAAAGGAATATTTAAACTTTTGATAAATCCTCCTCTCGTATAATGTAGGTTTTAGCAAACTATCCATATAAATATTATTGTTTTTATAAGAATAAGTATAAATTACAATGTTAATATTGTCTATAGTATGTTATTTAAAATATAAACATAAAGTAAAGTACAAATGTGAAGACTAGTAAGCTTATTAAATTAATTAAATTTACAACTATAATATATAAAACTACAATATTATAGCATTCAATTAAATTATAATCTATATTTTTTATTGAGGTTTTAATATTAAAGACAACATATAATATTTAAAATATTTATCATAAAGTTCACAAAAAATAAGAATAAGTGTTCGTGTATTGGCGAATATAATTACCTTATTTCAGTAATAATAATTGGGTACAAAAAATTTACGGTAGGGAGTGTTAATAATGAAAAGTGTATCTTTAAAAATGAAAATATTAAGTGGAATGTTATCTGCAGGCATAGCTTTTTCTGGATCAAGTCTTGCATTTGCTACTGGTAACAACGATGCGAATGCAAAGAGTGCTACAAGTATAAATATCAAACATTCTCAAAGTAACAAAAAAGAAGCTAAAGAACATAGGGCAGAGATGGAGGCTACACTTCAAATTGTAGTTAAGGAGAGTGAAAACTCAAATATTATTACTAAAGCTGAAGGAGACAAGGTATTAGAATATGTGAAGGTAAAATATGATGAAAAACAAATGAATCACAAGAAAAATAAGGAAGGTAAATATGATGGTAAAAAAGGTGGATTATTTAACGACTTAGTTACAGAAGGTATCTTAACTAAGGAAAAATCGGATGCCCTTCGTGAAAATATGTATGCTAAAAGGACAGAAATTAAAACTGCCGAAATAAAAACTGGGTTAAAGGGTCTTGTGGATGATAAAGTAATAACAACTGAGCAAAGTAATAAAGTTCAAGCTAGTATAATGACAAGACAAACACAGAGAAAAGAAAACTTTAAAAAGATGCAAAATATGAGTGAAAAAGAAAGACAAGAATACATGAAGAAAATGGATGGTACTAAGGTTAATCCTATGAAGGCACTTGTTGATAATGGTACTATAACAAAAGAGCAAGAAGCTAAAATACAACAGGTATTGCCACATCACGGACATGGACATCATCACAAATAAAAGTGTAGCAAAATCATCATTCTCCTGCGTGCCTTGAAATAAGAGTTTGAAGCGTGAAATCTCATTAAGAAATTCTAATGTTTTGCTTAACATTATATTCTCAGCCTCTGGGTAGTTCGCTGGGGGGCGTAATAATTATTAATTATTACGTGCTCACACTTGACGTCCTGTCTCGGGTTCGCTACCCTGGGCCTCTGGGTAGTTCTCTGGGGGACATAACAATTATTAATTGTTATGTGTCCTGGCAGGTTTACGAGAATCTAATGTTGGCAAAACAAGAATTTCTAAATGAGATTTCAATTGCTTCTGCACCTCTTGTTTCAAGGCACTTCCGGAGAAGGATGATAATAATTTGGCACTGTTATGGTTGTACAGCTTCCTTTCAGGAAGGCTTGCGAGAGGGAGTCATTTTTTAAACAAGAATTTCTAAATGAGATTTCAATTGTTTCTGCACCTCTCCTTTTAAGGTACTTACGGAGAAAGATGATAATAATTCGGTTAGGGAAAGTCAAAGTCAAAAGAAAGTTCGAAACATGAAATCTCATTAAGGAATGATAATATTTTGCTTATGTAAAATTCTTATCCTATGGGCAGTTCTATGGGGAGAGTAACAATTATTATTTGATTCGACATTGTTATGGTTCTACAGCTTCCTTTCAGGAAGGCTTACGAGAGATTTACATTAGCGGAACAAGAATTTCTAAATGAGATTTCAATTGTTTTTGCACATCTCCTTTCAAGGCACTTCTGGAGAAAGATGATAATAATTCGGCATTGTTATGGTTATACAGCTTCCTTTTAGGAAGGCTTGCAAGAGATTTACATTAATGCCAATATTTCATTATCATTTCGAATATCAAGATAAGTTACACAACATTAACCTTGTTCATTCTCCTTATGGTTAATAAAATAAGGATTATGGATAAGATAATCACACTAGTAATGGTTGTTGTAAGATTTATATGTTTAAACTGAGTTGCTCCATCAACTAAATTGTAGGGAATAAATTTTGATATGCTTTTTATGCCTGTAATTGCTACAGAAAAATAGTTTACAACTAAAACTATAATTCCTGTAATTACTCCTTTTTGGATTATGCTACTACAAAATAATACTAAGGTTATTATAAAGAAGTAATATATTGATAATAGGCTTGCGGATGATAAGACTGATGAAAATGCAACTGGATTGCCTTTTAATAAAAGCCCAGAGTAATAGTAATTCACTGAAAATCCTATAAATGTAAAGATAGATAATGCTAGAGTATAATTTATTAATTTAGCAAGTACTATTCCAGTTGGTAGGCTTCCTTTAGAATAAGGAAATATAAGCTTTCCGGTGGTAATCTCATCGCTTAAACTACCACAAGTGGTGAAAATTATTACAAGGGTTACTATTTGAAACAAGTCCTTTATATAATTTTGCATACCTGTTAATTGAGTGATTGGAGGTAATAAAGTACTTATGTCTGCGGACCCCGTTGTTAGTTGGCTTTTTAATATTTCAGGTAAAAGTTTGACCATGATTGGGTCTGAAATTGCAAAGAACAGAAAACTTACAGCTAAGATTATATATTTATATTGCGATATTGATTCCAGAATTTCTTTTTTAAAATATGCTTTAAATGTGGGCATCTTTATTCACCAACTTTAAAAAAATTTCTTCAAGATTACTTTTTCTTAAATTAAATGACATCAAGTGATTAGGCTCTATAGCTAGGAGTTGCAATAGTTTACTTCTTGCTAAATTTATATCCTTAACATAAATATTAAGTTTGTTTTTATTACTTTGTATGTTTTCCACCCAATTTAGTTTAGAAAGTTTTTCTTTGAAATTTGAACAGTCATATTCGAATTCAAGATCATAAATTGGTTGAATATAATCATTTTTTAACTCTTCAAGACCTGCGGACACTACTATTTTCCCGTCTTTTAATATACTTACCTCATCGCATACTCTTTCTACGTCATTTAAAATATGAGTTGATAAAAAAACACTTACACCTTCATTTTTCAAACTATTAATAAATTCAAGAATTTCCATACGTCCCTCTGGATCTAATGCTGAGGTAGGTTCATCAAGAAATAATAATTCTGGTTTGTTAAATAGAGAGACACAAAGACCAAAACGTTGCTTCATTCCACCAGAGAACCCACTGAGTTTTCTATTTCCAGCATCCTTTAGGCCTACAATTTCTAAAATCTCATTAGACCTCTTCTTAATAGTTGTGATACTCATATTGCTGAGTCTTCCTATAAAATCTAAGTACTCATAACCAGTCATGTAGTTATAAAACACAGGATTTTGTGGAAGGTAGCCCACATTTTTTAAAATTCTTCTTTTATTTTTGTTGAAATCTTTACCGTTATACATTATGTCACCGCTATTATACCCAATTAATCCAGTAAGAATATTCATAGTGCTTGTCTTCCCTGACCCATTTTGTCCAAGAAAACCATGGATTTTTCCTCTTTTGATTTCGAAACTTATTCCCTTTAAAACCTCAAACTCTTTATAGTTTTTTGTTAGATTTGTAACTTTTAGCATAATTAACTCCTTTCTCTACCTAAAAGTAAATAAGCAATTGGACCTAGCAATTCACCAAAAATAATTATCAAAGCCCAAAGCCATTTTGGCAAGTATTTAACATTATCTTTAGAAAGTTTCAATAAACAAAAAACCATAAGGCCCAATTGGATGATGATAAGTGGAAGAAGGGTTTTTAAAAGTTCTATTGTTGTTAAATTCCCCATTTTGTGAACCTCCTCATAAAAATAAAATATATTGTATATTACAATGATTTAACGATTGAAAATATAAAAAGTTCACTATTTTATTATCTTTTTTTTCTTTTTATTTTTGTTGAATATTATTCTAGTAACTATTAGATATATAATTAATGATTCTGGTATATTTATTAGACCTACAAAACCCCAAATCCAATAGAATTTTTCTCCTCGCTTTTTTGCGTCTTTAAAAATCCAGGCCGCTTGAAATAATAGAAATGGTGCTATGCAAATCAAAAGAATAATTAATGATTTTGTATCCAATTTAGGATGCATATTAATTACCCCCAGTTTGTAATATTTTGGCTAATGGAATTATTACAATTGGCATAAGAATGAAGGTTAACAATTCATAGTATACGAAAAAATTATCACCAAAATAAAATGTTATTAAAATTAAAGATGAAATAATTAATGAGGACAATGATATAAAAAAGATAAATTCTAAAGAGTTTTTTCTGTTTTGTTTTATTAGTTCTCCTTTTTTAATAATTTCAAGTATATTTATATCACAATTTAAAATATCTGGTTTTAAAATATCCATTTTATTTAAAGCTAAATTTAGTTTGTCAGATAAAATTATTTCTTCAGTTGACATATTTTTTTCAACTTTATCTGGTAGCTCATTATAATATTTATCTATTACTTTTTTATACATATTTTCTGAGTTTTTCATTCACATTATCCCCTTTCTATCTAGCTCCGAAATAATATATTTTATACAATTGTGAAGTCTTGAACGAACAGTTCCTATAGGGCATTTTAAAATTCCTGCAATTTCTTCGTATTTGTAACCATAATAATGCTTTAATATAAAAACTGCTCTTTTTTCATAAGGTAGTTTCAATAATATTTCCTTAACTGCATTATATTCAATATTAAAAATTACAGATCTTTCAGGGCTAATTTCCTTTGTTTCGATATTCTCAGAAATTAATTCTAAATTTTTGGTCTTTCTAAGTAAATCTCTATATAAATTAGTAGCTATAGTAATTAGCCAGGTAGAAAATTTGGCATTAGGGATAAATTTTTTAATATGTATAACTGCTTTTAACATAGTTTCTTGCACGATATCTTGGGCTATATCGATATTTCCAGTCATTTTTATAACGTAGCCCTGTAATATTGGATAATTCGCACTTAGTAAAGTATTTAAAGCACTTATATTACCGGATTTAGCTTTTTCAATTAAGTTTATATTATCCAATACCTCACCACCTATATAAATTAAACGTACGTCATTAAAAATAGTTCATTTATTTGCGTTTAACGAATGTAACATAATATATAATACTAATATACAGCATATCCCATAAGGAATTCAGTTATTTTTTCCCGTTTAGTTGCTCAGCAAATATTCTTGATAAATACATACCAGTGTTTTTTACCTGTGCTATAGTAGAATTATTATCGCCTACCTCAACAAGTACGGCAGTGTTACTTTGAGCTTGATTATAGAAATTCCATCCCCAGTCACGATAAGTGATTTCTAGGGGATTTATAAGATTTGGAAATAATTTATTTGATATTCCAACCATGGAGTCTACTAGTTTTATCTGCTTAGCATACCTAGGATTTTGACGTGTAACTACAAACATAAATTTAGCGACATCTTCTCCATTTATTTTAGTTGTTATTACGTTTTTACCAGAAACACCATCTCTATGTAAATCTATAATTAAATCAAAATTACCATATTTTTTTAAATACCTAGCTAAGGTAATTCCAGAATTTTTATACGATGAATTATAATCAGGTATATTATTTACAGTCTTATCGTGTATAACGGAAATTCCATATTTCGTTTCTAATTGGGATGCGATTACATCACCTACAGCGACTACATTTAGTGATTCATTGGAATTGAAAAAGTTTTTAGTTTTATCACTGTCTGATGATTTATAAGATTCTGTGGTATGAGAATGATATATTAGTACTCGTGGATTTGATTTATTTAGATTTTGCTTTAAATCGTTATTAAAGAGGTTTGATACATCAGTAGGAACATTGGACTTATTTACCTGATTGTCAAGCAATTTGAAAGGAATAATTGTATTTATATCATCAACTTCATTATTTACACTAGGACTAACATAATTGTTGTTCAAATATGCAATTTGTTTTGTTATTATTGATATAGGGTTAGAAAAGTCCACTCCTAAAAATGATAAAATT
>ERZ1463035.132-NODE-132-length-12101-cov-8.212104_pt1 | contig 12101 bp, 18 predicted proteins | sample MGYA00564486_ERZ1463035 | MGnify/ENA primary metagenome ERZ1463035 (study PRJEB39244, sample SAMEA3635149) | Helicobacter pylori | study: EMG produced TPA metagenomics assembly of PRJEB11511 data set (Assembly of a 5300-year-old Helicobacter pylori... | reverse complement strand
CTCTCCATACACTCTTTCCCTACACGACGCTCTTCCGATCTTTGTTCACATTAAAACGTCACTTTTAATGCAGCGCCACTACGCGCATCCTTGATTTTCACCAAGGCACAGACTATATCTTAATCCTTTTAAAAGGACCTTTATCATTTCCACTGCCATTATAGACTTGCAGTGTACGAGCTCTCGCTCTAGTCGTTGAACGTTCCGGCGACAAGTCGCCTCCGGCTTCGCTGCTGATTGCCCATTTATTACAACACTTAGGATTTAACCATATGTCATCTTAAGGATTTGTTTCTACTTTCGTAGCCTAATACAAAATTTGTATTGGCACCTTAAGCTTTAGGGGTTCCCAGCAATTAGATAAATTCCCGAGACGTAGATTATCTTGGCACTTACTTGTTACCAAATAAGTGGACTATTCATACTGTTAACTCATGGCTAAAATCATGAGTGTATACAGTAATTCTAATCGAGGACTAAGTGGAGGAGGATGATTTCTAAGAATGATCTGTGCTGGTTCTGGTAATGCCCAGATTAAAAAAATACTAAATACCAGCAATATAATAGACCATGTTAACAAACTCTCCACTTCTTTTCTGTGCTTTCCTTGCTCATCTTTAGCAAGGCTGAAGATTCCAGCAATTATTAACGAAATGCAAGCTCCTGAAGTAAATACAGCTACAAATGTTAATATCTGGACCACAGATACCACAAGGAGTTCGTCTTCAGTCATTATACGAATTCCTTTCACAACAAAAACTTTGCTAAAACAATTTAGCACTAAGTCTTTAGCGAAGAAATAGTGCTAGCACTATTATATTACAGAGAAATTAAAAATTAAGGGATGCGAGCAACATCGCAGGGATATTCCGTTGCGATAAATTTACAAAAATTTATATAAAATATATCTTTTTATAAACTTATACTATGATATTCCTTTCGAAATATCTTCCCTATTCATTGCGTCCAATTTTGTTGTTAAAATAAATTAACTGACTACTTTTGTTTGGTATAACGCTCTAAGGGCTTAAATTCCCCGGCAATACGACGGGTACATATTTAGATGTTCGTGTTAATTAAACTATTCTAAATTTTGATAATTTGCTAAATTTATAGCTGCATTAATATCTCTATCGATTACTAATCCACATTCATCACACATATATATTCTGTCGTTAAGCTTTAAGTCTTTTTTATAGCTCCCGCAACAGCTACATGTTTTTGAACTAGGATAGAATTGATCTGCTAATACAACTTCAATACCATATAATTCAGATTTGTACAGAATTTGTTTTCTAAACTCATACCACTTTGAATCAGCAATTGATTTAGCAGTATGTTTATTTTTCATTAATCCTGTTATATTTAAATCTTCAAGCACAATTTTAGATGGTTTGGTTTTCACTATCTCAGTTGTTACTTGATGAATATAATTATTTCTAATATTAGTTAATTTTCTATATAAAGTTTGAATTATATGTATTTGTTTTTGAATATTCTTACAATCTTTAAGAGGTCTTATATATATTGGTTTGCGATTTACATCATAACTTTTTATATTGTTTAAAATTTTTTTAGAAAGTTTTCGCTGAGCACGTTTTAATCGTTTCTCTAATAAGTTAATTCTATATCCTTTGTTAATATTTTTATATTTTTTCAAATAAGAATTGTTTATATTAGACACAATAGCCAAATCTTTTAATCCAAGATCAATCCCTATTTTTTCATCTGTTAGTTCAATTTGTTTTGGTTCAACTTTATAACCTACAGATAAATACCAAAATTTACCATCATATGTAATTCTAGGATTAACATATTTTTGATCTTTTGAAATTTTAGGCAAAGGTTCTCTAGTTTTTACAATACCAATTCTTTCACCTTGAAATCCATTAGGCATTCGTTTTAAACTTTCATAATTAACATAGAAACTAGGTTTAAATTTTTCTCGAGATTTGTATTTTGGATAACCTTTATTAAATTTAAAAAAATTCTGTAACGCTATATTAGCGTCTTTGACGCCTTGCTTCATTACATTACTTCCAACTTCTTGCAACCAAGTATGTGTTGTCTTTTTTAATACATTATTAATGTATTTTCTAGCATCACTTTCTTTTACAAATTTTTCTTTAGTGTTATCCTCTAACCATTCGTTATATTTTTCTTGATTATAACTTAAGAAAAAATTATAAGACCATCGTGCTACACCAGCACTTTTCCAAAATAATTTTTCTTGTTCTGCTGTAGGTAATAATCTAATCTTTTTTGTTAGATACATTTTCTTTAACTCCATTGATTAATTGTTTTGTTTTTTTAGAACGTTGACCATATAATTGATTAGCCAAAACAGTAATGATTTGAATTAAATCATCAGACAATTCTTGTTCTTTACTTTGTTCGGTATTATCAATTATTTCAATTTCTATATTATTAATTTTACAAAGATATTTTATTAATTCAAATCCAAACCTAATTAATCTATCTTTATAAAGAACAACAATTTTAGAAATTTCTTGATTGTTAATTTTATCAAGGAGTTCTTGTAATCCTTTTTTCTTATAGTTAATGCCAGAACCAATATCTGAAATAATCTCAAAATTATATCCTTTGGCATACATATAAGATTTTACATTATTGATTTGAGTTTCTAAATCATTTTTTTGAGATGAAGTTGATACTCGACAATAACCGATTACAAGTTTTTCTTTTTTATCAGCAGTTGAAAAATCTTTTAATTGATCTAGAGAATAATATCGCGTACCACCTTTTGTAACGTGGTATGGAATACATTCTCCAGATTTTTGCATCCTTCTTAAAGATGCCGTAGTTAATCCAACTTTTTTAGCAAATTTACCAATGCTTATTAATTGCATAAGTTTATCTCCTTTATAATAGCAATCTAATATTATATTACATTATTATTATAAAGGATAAGTTAAAATTTGTCAAATTTTTGTAAATTTATCTTGTTCACATTAGAACGCAACTTCTAATGCAGTCTTTCTGTCACCAGTAGACCTCTGACACTTTCATGCCAGCGCAGACTATATCTTCATCCTATTTATTTTAAAATAGGAGCAACATTTTTCTTCCGCCATAAGCTTGCGGTTTTACTCTCCCTCAAGGAGATAGTCGTTGGAGGTTTTCCATATCCTATTAATAAGACTTAGGACTTTCCCTGCTAAACATCCATTGTTTTATAGCACTTAGAACATACATCTTCTGAGGTTCACTATTTTATCACTCAGATACTGATATGCTTTTTTTCATCATATGCCATCTCTACTATTTTTTCTGCTTTCGCACCTTAGATTATTTAAATCTCAGCTTATTCTTTCGAATTACTGTTTAGGTTGTAGAGCTTTAGGAATTAAAAGCATTTAACGTTGAGTCTGCACCTCTTACGAGATACAGAGGGTATTCTGTTTGAATAAATTTTTTATTTATTAATATTTATATAATTAAATACAAATATATTGCAACAGTTTTGTTACCCAATCCACATTCTCACCATTTACCCAGTTAATAAGATAACGATTACCATCTTTATCTAAACCTTCTGAGCATAATTTATCACCAGATAATACTGGATCAGTTAAAAAATCTAAATGATATACTTCTTCGAAATACTTAAGCTTCATCTTCCGCAAATTTCCATTCAGAAACATTTACGATTGGATCCGTACAAAATGCAGTTTGGAATGGGTCTTCTCCTTTCTGACAGTATAGGGAATTTTTCACGACAATCTTACAGTCAGGAGCGATAATCTTTAATAAATACTGTAAAGCTGAACGATACCAATATTCTTCGTGAATTGTTCCAGAACAGAAATCTTTAAATAAATATAAAATATATTCTGGACAATTTTCTTTGAAATACTTAAATTGAAAGCTACTAATAGCCTTATCATTTCCTTCTGTCGGAAGATCGGCAGGATAGAATTCAATTAAGTTCGGCGATTCATCTTCAATTTCGGCATAAGGAGAATCAAAATTATCTTGAATATACTGTAAGAAAATCGAGCCGACTAAATCGATCGGAACGGCAATTCTTTTGTCGGAATTATTTTTTTGTTTTTCGATTTTGTCAAATAACCATTCTAAAAACTCTGATTGCGTCATATGCTTTTCTAGATACGCAAGAGCTTTAGAAGGAGATTTAGGATCGATTAATTTAGTTAAATCGTCTCTATTAATCATTATTTAACCTTTCTAATACATTTATTAGGAACTGATACTGTAACAAATTGTTCTGTAATGACTACAGAGTTAGAACCTTTTCGACCTAAGAAAATGCAATTATAATCTTTGTCGCCGACAGTAACAATTACTTTGTCACCGAATTCTAATATTTCTAATTCAATTTTACCATTTAGGAAATCTTTGATAGAATAATCTGTATTCATTTTTAGGTTAGGGCAAGCTTTAAACATTTCACTTGTTAAAAAATTAACTTTATTTAAATTTTGATAACTTCCATTTTTCTTAAATGCTACACCAAAGTCGTCGATAATAAACTGATTGACACCTTCGTTAATCAAACTTTCTAAAAACCATTTAAGGTTATCATTAATTTCGATTTTCATGTTAAAATCCTTTCATATTATTAATAAAATTTTGATTATATAAAATTTGTGTTATTAATTTAATAATTTCTAATTCGACATCACTATTTTCTTCATTTTTAATATCAATTTTAAAAATGCCATTATCAAAATCTGATTTTAATAATATACAAATATACTCTTCAAAATCTTTAGTATCCTTTTTTTGATTTTCTGATACTTTAAATTTAATCTGAATATTTTCATCATAAGCAATTAATTCTATATCGATAATATATAATTCATTGTCTACTAAAATATACAAAACGCCATTTGCTTGTCGTCTTTGCATTTTAAAAAATAAATTTAACAAGTCGTTATAATTATATTCTATACAATATTTCATTTTTTGTTGACCTTTTTATCAATATTTATTCCTTTAGAATTAGCCCATTCTTGAGTTACATATAATTCAAAAGTAATGTTTTCAAATTCACTTAAATATTGTTGAATTAATTCATGGACAAAATCATAATTCAGCCCACCTAATCCACAACCTAATGGTGGAATTGCAAAGCTTAAATGTGAATTTTCGTTTCCGCTAAATTTAATACAGAATACTAAATTTTCTAAACCAGATTCAATATATCTATATTTAGATGGATCCCTCCAATGATCTTTTGTCGGGAAATTAATAATGGTTTTACCATCTTTAGCTTTAAAACTAGTTAGATTACCAACACTTAAACTACCGTGCTGGCAATCTTCTTTATATGGACCAACAGACTCAGGATATTTTTTTGCAATTTGTAATGCTAAACCTTTACCCATTGTTCCGACACAATTAACAGGATTGAGAATATATCGACATTCTGTATCTAATATATTTCCGACCACATATTTAAACATTGTTTTCTCACCTATCTTTATTCTGCAATATTTACTTTAACAGGGTTAAATAAAGAACCTTTTCTTGGTGGAACAATTACTTTGCCGCCAATAATTTTTTTCATAATTTGATAAGCAGAATTAACGTCGGCATTGATCTTTTTGCCTTTATTGGATACGAATAAGCCACGATGTTCTCGACGAGCTTTATTAGCATTATCTTTAATAGGTTCTTCTTTATCCAAGTAGGACGTAATACTCGTATAAGATTCTTCAGTTTCGACAACTTCGATACCATGATATTCTGCTTTATACTTAATTAATTCGATAAGTCTGAAAGTCGGAATAGCGACAAAGTTCTTTAACTTAGATTCTTGTTTTTGTAATTTATTATGTCCGACAATAATTTGTTTAACATTATTTTCTAGGCAATAATTAATAATTTCTCTAGATGCTTTATGCATGAAAGTATTAAAACGATTGTTACGTTTGCGATATAATGTTTCTAGCTTGTTGGACATATATCGATCGTTACATTTTTTAAGTTCAGATTGAATTTTATTCCGCTTATTATTAAAATGTAAATTCATTGATTTTAAAGGTCGACCATTAATCAATAATGGGCGAATGCCTTTTTTATTGATAGCAACTGTTGCTAAATTATCTAAGCCTAAATCGATGCCTGCAATATTGCCTTTAGTCTTCTTAGGTAAAGATTCGATTTTATATACGACTTCAACTTTATATTTTTTCTTACCAGGAAAAATTCTTACATGAGCAATATCGAGATCGCCCACATAAATTTTATCTAAATTTAATTTTTTAGGGAAACGCATCATACCATCTTTAACAGTACATTGCATATTCCGAACAATAACCATAAATTCTTGATCTTTTTTATTGTAACCAGGAATTTTAGGAACACCGGTAAAACCAGATTTATTTTTCTTAAAAGCTCTTAGCGCCATTAAGGATGATTTAAAATTTTGAGCCGCTAAATGAATAATTTGTTCGGCATTACTGGACACCATTTTATGAATATTATCGTATTCTTCACATTCGTATTCTTTGTGAAGCAACATTTTAGCAAGATCAAACTTAGAAGGAATTTTTTCTTCACCAGTAAAAGCTTGTCTTAAAATATATAATGCCTGATTATACAAATTATTAGATAATCTAGCTTCATTTATTAGTTCTTGACTCGGCACAATATAATGTACTCGAGTTCTATATGTTACATTTTCTTTTTCCATTTTTCTCCACTTTATGATTAACGTTATCGTGTTTTTGTACAATGTTAAATTGTATAGCTCTAAAATGTTATAATTTCCGATAAGTATATAGGTATCGTTTTAGTACTATATCAAACAATACAGCTCCAAAACACATGAAAAAGCAGCTGGTAACATGGCTGTGTTTTAGTACTATATCAAACAATATAGCTCTAAAACTTAACGTTTAATGTACGAGAATAAAACATAGTTTTAGTACTATATCAAACAATATAGCTCTAAAACGCGTCTATAGGCTACATCGAATCCACCACAGTTTTAGTACTATATCAAACAATATAGCTCTAAAACCTAAAGGCTTAGTTAAGTCCGCAAGCGATAGTTTTAGTACTATATCAAACAATATAGCTCTAAAACCCCAAATCTGCAATTTTAGAGCCATATGATAACAGTACTTTATGAGGTTCTAATTCTAAGTTATCTTAGAGAACTCTCAAAGGGACAAAACTTAAGCCCTATACCGACTAATTTAAAATATGATCGGCTACAATTTTTAACAATAGAATTATCCCATACATATACTAATTGTGTATAAAAGTATAAAGAATATTAGTAATAATTAATAAAATAATTTTTTGTATGGGATTTTTCTATCATAAAATAAAAAAAGAGCGACCATCCAAATGATCGCTCTTAATGTCCGGCAACATTCCGCTGACGGCTCTCCTAAGATTAAAGCTTATGTCTAAGGCTTCTCATACCTTGCATCCTGTATCTTAGGCCTAATATATTATATTAGGATTATATATTTAAAAGCTAGTATTTTTTAGAATTATAAATATAGTTTAATACGCCGATATTACATACGGCATATCGTCTATATGTTTCTTCATTACTAGCTTTTAAACCAGGTACATAAATAACGATTTTGTCTCGACGAATATCGATACGTTGATCGCCCATTTCGCAAGCAACATAGTTGCCGCGATTATATATAGTTAATACGTTAGTTTTAACTGCTGGACCATAACGATGACCGTTATTTACACTTTTAAAAATATGATTTACATATTCAAAAAAGCCATTATTTCCGTCGTGAGGACGGATTTCGACTGTTTGCTTTACTTTGATAAAGTCACAGTCTTCGAGTAATTTGTGATAATTCATAGGTATACCTTCTTATTAAAAAAATATAAGCTTATATACCTATTATATTACTTCTTCTTTGGCAATGCAACGTTATCCCAGATGTTACCGACAACTTCGTAGTGACAATTTTTATAATCTTCGCTTACAAAATCGATCACTTCATCGCCTTCGACTAATACTAGTTTACCGGCCGGAATATCGAATACAACTTGAGCATTATCTAACTTAATTTCGCTATTACCAATAGTAGTACTAAAGTTAATTAGATCGTCTAAAAAGATTTCTTTTTTATTACAATCGATATAACCAGTATTTTGACATACAGTTTGTTCATGTACTGGCCAAATATTCTTTTCGTCTTTAATTACGATCTGACGTTTCTTAATTAGATAAAATCCTGTTTTCCAGGAACGATCTTTATGACATCGAGCTTTATACGTTGGTTTCATTATTTACCTACCTTTTGTTCTGCTAATTCTAAAGATTTTTGAAGACGAGCCATTTCTTCTTTAATGCGAGAAATTTCATCAGCATTAACTGGTTTATCGTCGATTAATTCTTTGATTTCTTCAGTTGTTTCTTTAAGCTCGGCTGTTTTAACAGCCGGTTCGGCTACAGGTGTAGCCTGATTATCGATAGCTTCAAAATCTTTAGAGATAGTTTTAGATTCTTTAGATACTACTTTTACTAGTGTAAGAACTAAAGTTACACATACGTTTAATACGAAACCTACGATAATTCCGATTTTTCTACATACTGCTGCTTGATTGTCCATTGCTACCAATAGCCTCCTTAACAAATTGATACTTTTCCATTGCGATCTTAACTCGATCGATATTTACTAGTACATTATATTCTTTACCGTTAATTTTAAATAAAGAATATTGATTATTTTTACATTGTTTAATTAGATCTTGACAGAAACGAATGAGTGCATCGAAATCGCTATACACGTTTGTCATACCTTTTTCGCCAGCATATTTTAATTTATTATCTGGGAAATATGCTCGCACAAGATTTGTGTGAGGTTTTTTATTTACGCTAAAAATACCGATAAACTCGGCAATTTCTTTAGATGTTTGAAAGTGAACATTACTTTCAACTTCGATATAGTATTTATACATTTTTTAACCTTCCATTCCAAGTGTTTCCTAACACTTCTAGCTTAATATCTTTATATAATGGATCGACTAATGCTATCGTAAATTCATTATTTTTAACGATTAGCCTTCCATATACATTATCCATTAGTACAGTAGCCGGATTTAATTTAAATTCTCCGATACCTGGCATCGTACATTCAAAATTTACGATGTCAAATAAAAAAACCGGAACTTGATTAAATCTAAGTCCGGTATGCTGACACAAAGTCTTTATATTAATTTCATGTTCGCCGTTTTCATCGACGATATAATTTTTATTATTTTTAAATACATAGGATCCGATATATTCATTTAATCGGCTATCATATGCCTTATAAATAGGTAACATATTCTTTATTCTTCCATTTTGTTTTAATTTTATAAATATTCGTATTCTAATTTTAATACTGTTTTAAACAATATAACTTTAAAATAAAATAACAAACGAAGTGCGATGTTTTCATACATTTTAATACTATATAACTATAAAATTCAACATGTGAATTTACGCATTTCTCAATTGTTTTAATACTGTAATAAATATACAGTCCTAAAACCCTAAATCGACTAACTTAGAACTATATTAAACAGTACTTTATGAAGTTTAAACTCGAGTTATCTCGACAAACTTTCAAAGGGATAAAACTTAAGCCCTATACTAGCCGACTTATAAAGTATCGCTAGATATACTTATTATTTTCTTTATATACAGAGAAAGCACGAAAAAGATTTCGTGCCGGAGGCGGGGGTGCGGGGGCTTGCCCCCGGAAGAGGATAAACGTAGAACGTTACTTATCTTCTTTCGGGAACAACTCGTTTAATACTCGAGGAGTATAATGACGTGCTGCCTCCACCTTATCGTTCTTTGTTTTAACGTGCTTAATGCTTGCATACAAAGATTCGATTCTACTTTGAGCCGCCGTAAAATCTTTAAATACTTCGATTAAATCTTTGTATTCACGACGCTGTTTGCTGTAAACATGCATTAATTTAAATAATTTAACGGCATCGTCTGGTGACACTTCTTCGTTAAATTCACAGAAATGCTTTAGATCACTTAAAGCGCGATCAGCATTGCTTAATCTGCCATTCCATACTTCATAATTATCGATGATGTATTTCATAGCAGATTTACCTTTAGTAATCGCATCGACTAAGCTATTTCGATCCCATTGCTCTTGATAATCGATAGGTTCTTCAACATTGTCCCAGTCAATTTCCGCCATTGTATTAGGAGTACTTTCTTCTTGGACAATTTCTGTTTGATGATTTAATTCTACATCTTCTAAAGAATATATTAAAGAGTCGGGGACAACTTCTTCTTTTTCTTTGCGTTCTTGTTCGAGCGCATGGATCTTATTAAGTAAAGTATTCTTATGATCTTTATTATTTAAACTTTGAAGCAACTTATCTGGATTGAATGGTTGCCTATATTTTCTTAGTGACCACACTAAAGCACTCACCTTCTTTCTTATTCTAAACATAATTGGATATAAATCCATCGTAACCGATCTATTAATTGATCGATCGGGATATCTTCATCGATATCTAATTGATTGGTGAGCATATTAAACGTTAGATAACGGCACTCCCAATCATTATTGATATCGATCGTTAATTCGATATTTAATACATTATCTAAAATATACATATAGAAATCACCATATTCTGGATAATGGTAATTCCATGTACTGTCTTCTAATTTAGATACTTCATTGTAAATATCGAACAACATTTGTGAAATTGGTACATTATTCATCGTTGTTCTGGACCTCCCTTTGATTAAATCTTCTACCAAGTTCTTCAACTCTAAGACGTAATTCTCTTAAGTTTTGTTCCATTCTAAGGTCGCCTGCAATTCTATTCTGACGTTCGATTAATTCATCAATTCTTTCTCTAAATGCTTGAGAAGCAATTTCTCTTACTCTTTGTTCAGTCAAAATATTTTGTACATTAAGCTGAACTCGTTCAATACGAGATTCGTCATTAATAAAAATATTCCGTGGGCTAAAACTTATGACTTGATCATTTGGATTAGGACTTATTACATTTTCTCCTCTGATCAAATAGTCAGAATACTGATTTTTATATTCATTAAAATAAGTTCTTGTTGCTATATAAAAACTATCGTCAATATTAGTTCCAGAAGGTCTTATTCTATTTTTAAGCAGATAAGAACAGTAACTTAATTGCTTTACGATATTAGCAAATATTGTTTCCAAAAAAGGATGATCTCGAAGCAATGCAATTAACTCTTCGCAATTTGAAAATTTGTGCATATAAAAATTATTTTTGTTTTCTTTATGCGCAGCTTTTATTTTAAATTCATTAAAAGAATATTGAATGAAATAATGAAGATTTTTTGAAGAGTAGACATAATAATATCGAATTGGAGAATCGTAAAGTTTTGTATAATTATTTTTTAGATAATGATATAATCTTATAATACTACTTTCATTCATCTCAAAATTTCCTTTCGAGATTCAATAATCTCGCTTTTACCATTTTGATAAACGACAATACCAGAATATCTAATATTGTTAACATGGTCACTAACTCTGTATTCAATATCGACATTATATTTAGCACTAATGTTAGATAACATTACCGTATTCGGCTCATAGTCGCCTTCTGCACTAATAATAGCAATGTTATCTTTGAGCACCATATTATTTATATTATAGTTACCTAAAAAAATATTATTATTTATTTCAGACATTCTAAGTGCCTGAAGTTTGCTATTAATGCCACAAATTTTAAAAAGTCCGAGCATATTAATTATGTCCTTTCCAAAAAAATTTTAATTTTAAATTATCCATAATTATATTATACATTCTTTTTATTCTTTCTGAAAGTTCTTTTTTATAGGAATAATTAAAAAGACTTACTTGAATAGTGCCGTCTTTTTTTATTTTAATAGATATATCTGCATCGCAATCACAAGTATAATAACTTTTTGATTGATATATAAAAGTAAACTCATTATTAAATTCATCAAAAATGTAAATAGTGCCATCTCTTGTAAAAATCTTACAAGAACCATCCTTATTGTTAGTTAATTTTTCCGCAATGCAAACTAATGCATTTGTCATTTCATTGTACAAGATCGGAAGAGCACACGTCTGAACTCCAGTCACCAGTACTATCTC
>ERZ1463035.130-NODE-130-length-12209-cov-15.458121_pt1 | contig 12209 bp, 10 predicted proteins | sample MGYA00564486_ERZ1463035 | MGnify/ENA primary metagenome ERZ1463035 (study PRJEB39244, sample SAMEA3635149) | Helicobacter pylori | study: EMG produced TPA metagenomics assembly of PRJEB11511 data set (Assembly of a 5300-year-old Helicobacter pylori... | reverse complement strand
TTTCTTGAGTAAACAAGGGCGTTACCGCCCATGCTCCTCGACGGAACCGTACGTGCCCTATTTTAGGCATACGGCTCTTCACATCATATTTCAATCACCTATAGAATAAGCTTACATTTATAGTTGGTTCTAATAACGGAAAAGTTTTCAGCAAACCATTATAGTATGTTTCAAGTGTGTAACTTCTTCTTTGACTTCTTCTATTAAGCCATTTAAACAGTAACCACTTGACCACATTTTGGTAACTTTTCACACCTCTTGTATTATCCGTAACTCCGTAATACTGATAGTGTCCCCTAAGTTTCTGATTAATTTTCTTAAATAATTCACCTAAAGGCATTATTCGATTATTCTTAACCCATTCCTTCATTGCCTTTACTTTACTTCGAAATTTTTTCTTACTAGTCTTAACTTTACATCGAAAGAATTCCTTATTACCACTTAAGCTACAATAAAATGTAAATCCTAGAAAATCGAAAGTTTGTGGTTTTGTTAATCCTCGTTTTGCCCTGTTTTGACTGGCAAACCTCCCGAATTCCAATATCTTTGTTTTATCTAAGGCTAGTTCTAATCCGAACTTCTTAAATCTCTCTATTAGCCTTTGATAAAATCCTTCCGCTTCCCATTTGTTTTGAAAGCAACACACAAAATCATCACAATATCTTATTAAATATGCTTCACCATGGCATTGGCGTTTTACTTTAACTTCAAACCAGTAATCAAGTACGTAATGCAAATATATATTTGCAAGAATTGGCGAAGCTCCATTTCCCTGCGGGGTACCTTGTTCACTTTCCAAAAGGTTTCCGCCTTCCATAATTCCAGCTTTTAAAAACTTCTTTATTATTCCTATAAACTTCTTATCTGCTATGTCATGTTCAAGAAATTTTATCATCCAATCATGGTCTACGTTATCGAAAAAGCCTTTAATATCAGCTTCCACAATGTAACTCACTTTATGGTACTGCACATTTTCTATGATTTCTTTGACCGCTTGATGACAATTCCTATTTGGTCTAAATCCAAATGATTCATTAAAGAACTTCGGTTCGTATACTTTTGTTAATATCTGCGATATGAGGTTTTCAACTAGTTTATCTTCATAACAAGATATTCCTAGTGGTCTCATTTTATTGCTTCCATCCTTAGGTATATACACTCTTCTTATAGGTTTTGGCTTGTAGCCTTCATTCCTCATTTGTTTTACCAAATGTTCCACTTTGGCTTCTAGGTTTACAGAATAATCATCTTTTGCCACCCCATCAATTCCTTTTGCCTTATTCCCATCCATTTCTATATGACTGGCTATAATTGTCTTTTCATTGATATAAGAAGCAAGATTTTGAACTTTTCCATCAATTCTAGCTTTTTCTATGTTGTATTGTATTCCAAGTAACTCGTTAATCATATTCTTCAGCTCTCCAGTCTGTAAAATTACACGTTGCTTGAAGCTATGTTGTGCTAACCCCTTCCCTCCATCTGCTTTCACAGGTTTCTATGGTACTATGAGTTAGTCGGACTTCCTATAATTCATTTGCTTATCTTGCTCGTTTCCTTGCTTGACTTCGCATACTGGTTTTTTTTTCAGAAATTATAGGACCTCAGCTGTTCTAATAACATCCTTATCATCAAACTCGCCAAGCCCTTAGACCTCGGAAGAGTTATATAAATCTCACCATTACGATTTATATAATATTGTCTGCTACATATATAAAAGTATCGACCTCTTCATTTAAATAATCATTTCGTGGCTAAATAACTTCACTTTCGTTTCGGCTCGTTTGCTCCCCGCCCTACGCTTAAACCTAATGTTACCACTTCGGCTCCAAGGACTAGGTATAGGTAGTTGGTTAAACCTTACCTAATAGGATTTTCCTACTGTATGTTAATAGCTTACTAATGAAAATAGAATTACTTCCATTCTCAAGAGGAAACAACACGCATTAACGTGCTGCTTCGCAGCTCGCACTATATGTAAATTATAAATATAATTTGTTTTGATTAATCTTAAGCTCTAAGTTCAAGTTGAAATTTAATACCTAATTTTTTTAGTAAACATACTTCGAACTACCGTGAAGTAAAACTACCTTATTATCTTTTGAAAGTTTACTGGATACCCTGCCATCACTACTTCCAAATGCTGAGGTTTCAATAACTATGCTATCATATCATGGCATAGCATAGTTGTTGCAGCGATGCCACAAGCCCCATCAGCATCAAATAAACAACCGTGGAGAATACTTCTTAAAGATAGTGACTTCCATTTTTATAAATATAAAGAATCTTTATATAGCGATAGATTCCCCCACGATATCCAAAGAGTAGATATGGGGATTGCCGCAGCACACTTTGATTTTCCACTTAAAGAAAAAGGTATTAAAGGTCATTTTAATACGGCATCTAAGCCGAAGCTAGCGTTGACTGAGAATATGAAGTATGTTTTTTCTTGGATTAGGGAATAAAAAGTAGAATGCATTTTTTCGAACTCGATTTGGCCTAGTTTATTAAAATCATACCACCGCTTTATAACTTCCTCAGAATCTAAATGAAGTTTGCTGAAAATGAGTCTGGCAAATTCAAGAGGTGCTGATCCATTTGCAGTTATAATGTTACCATCTATCACAGCAGGTTCGTTTACATAACTTTGCGCATTGGTATATTCCTTGGCAGCGTATTTTTCTAAGTCCTCTAAATCGTTTGAAGTATGCTTAACATCATTAAGAAACCCATGCTTTGCCAGAAAAACGGACCCATCACAAATTCCTGCAATAGTCTTGCCCTTTTGTAATGTTGCTTTTACCAAAGGAACAATTTTATTGGACTCGTATGCCCGCCAGCCTGTACCACCAATAAGTATTAGTGCTTCATAATCTTCAGGTACTGTTTCCAGAGAATAATCCGGTAATACCTTAATTCCTCCGATTGAGTGCACTGGCTCCTTGGATAAGCTGATGGTTTTAATGCAGTAAGGATTGTTTTCATCGTCACAATTCAATTCAGCAGCTACATAACCGGCTTCCCAATCAGCGTAATTGCTTAATAAAAATAGTAATACTGTCTTTTTAGTTATCATTTCATCCTCCTCATATAAATCACCATTATTTTAAAGGTTAGTAATAAAATTTATTTTATTATACCATAATTACCATACATTAAGTATATTTACAATTCTCTTAAAATTAGCAATACCAACAATGTAAATGTAACTCAATTGAGAATCCTTTGAAACAAGAAAACAAAAGCGATCACTTTTTTTAAAATCTTTTCTTTTACCCTGTTCCCAAATCCTTTTACTTGTTTCTATCTGTTCAGGAATCAAATATGGAAACACATATTTTTCTGCTTCTTCATATGAACATTCTAGCCAATAAGAATCAATACACTCGTCAACCCATTCTCCATTTATTAGATTACACTTTGGCCAATAATGATTAATTTTCAAATTTATCCACTCCTTTTTAATATCATCTTATTTTTTCCATTACCCATCTACTACTTCATTAGATTCTTTATTTACCACCCTAACATCTAATATAATTTTATTATAAGACTAATGGTATCCGTTTTTTAGGATACCAAGATAAAATAAAAATAAAGATATCCGCAGATATCTTTATTTTTATAAGTATTCCATTTTTCTACTTTCTAAATTATTTAGTCTATAAATTTACATATAAATCTTTATAATCAATTTGTTTTACACTTTAGCCTTCATTCTTTTATTAAATTATTTTCTTTATTTGATTAACCATATCGTTAAAGTAGGCGTTGTTATTAAGCCTCATCCAATTTACTGGATGCATAGGCCACCGAGCGCTATTTCTTGCTTGTACTATGTTTTCAATAATAGCATCTTTTTCCCATAATTGAATTGTGTTAACTTTATTCATAAAAGTATTCTTAATAAACCCAATTATAACGAAAGGAGAATCCTTACACATTTTTAAAAATCTTTCCTTTTCACAAAGAATTATTTCTTCTTTAGGAGTGTGCTTTATGGCGCTTTCACCAACAAATTCCATATTACTATCATCTTCATTTTGTGAATATACTTTTATATTTCCTGCTGGCAGTGGTATCCCTAACCCATTCTCTTCTTTGTTTTCTATTTCTAAAATAATATTAGGACTTCCACAATTAGAGTATTGATAATATTCATAGTATTTTTAATATGAAATGTTTTCCATATTTATAAAGCTAATCTCTTTTGATTGGTTATCTTTAAGTGTAGTTTGCCTACTCATCGTATAAAGATGGTAATCATTAAATGATCTTTCTGAAAAATTAGTTCCACTAATCGGATTAATTTTCATTGGTGAATCAAGTTTAACATATATATTTTTTTTATTTGATGTTCTATTAACAATTCCTGATATTAGCTTTAACTTAGTATTTTCAAATGTTGTACCTGAAGTATTATTAATATTTACCCATCCAGAAATATCTAGAAAATCCTTTTTAGTATTTATCACATATTCGGCTGTCCAATTAAGCCCCTTAGTTATATATGAAACTTCTATTTCACTCTTCTTACAAGGTGCAATTTTCCATACCAAAGCTGGTTTAACAATTAACTCATCCGTAATCTTAGGTAAAACGATTTTTCCTATAGGATTAATGATAATTTCCTTTGTATCAACATTCTCGAAGATCAACCCACCCATAGTACTTAAAAGTCTATATTCTTGCTTTCCATTCTTTTCATAAAGATAAACACTTTTATCCAAAAATTTCTGCAGAATTTTTTTTTCGTTTACTAAATCATAATCATAATTCATTTCCAATACTTCAATTCCATGAATAATAATAGAATCTGTTTCAATCATCTGTGCAACATCTAGATTATGTACATAGCAAATTATGAACTGCTCCTTACTCTATATGTTCATATTAATATTATTTTATGATAATCATTATGCGTAAATTTCTTAAGCTAATCAATGATATATCTAAGAGCACTCCATTTAATAAAATAAACAATCATGTCTAGAAAATTCACTTCGCTCATAAAATCCCTCCGGTGTACATGAACAAATTATAACCACAATTGGTTTTGCTAAGGGCCTTTTCCCTAAGGCATATATGAAAGCTCCTTAAAAAACTATTATAAATTGAAAACCTATTTAATAAAAAAGATATGACAAGAAAGCAGGGATAATAAAATCCCTACTTTCTGTCATATCCTATGGTAATTTTAATCTTTTATTATAATAATAACAAATCCATGATAATTTACAATTTATTTAGTCCTTTTTTTCTTCTGATACATGATCAATTGTAGCTGCAACTCCACCTACTACTGCTGCTACTCCAGCTCCAGTAGCAGAAATCACTCCTACTGCGCCTGCAATTGGTAGTGCAGTTACTGCTATCACACACGCACCTGCTCCTATGCCTATTTTTGTGATTAGTTTTATTAAACTCATCTTAACATCCCCCATTTTTATTATATCTTAGTTTTATTTACCTCAACTACTTAAACAAATTGACTTAATGAAAAATCTAGCTAGGTACTACAAAAGCAATACTTAAATTGCCCTTTAAAGTTTGTAATATATGTATAAATAATAATATTCTACAAAAAATTTCAAATTCCTTTTTTTATAATAAATATTTTCCTTTATTAAATGTAACTATTCTAAAACTATAGTAATAGAGTTTCTCCACTACGTTGCCAATTTCATTAATTGGGTCGTATCATCATCCTAAAAAAAGTAAATATATAAATATATTCTGTGTTGATAATATGAAAACTTTTAAGTAGAAACAAAAATAACTTTTTTTAATTCGCACTAGAAAGGTCCTTATAGTATTTTAAAACCAAATAATTAAATTTTTATACTTCACCATATAGATGATTCCACTCTCGTTCCAAGTCTACATCCATAGATACAACATCTAAAGCATTTTGATTGTAAATAACACGTATTTCTTGTAATCCTGCAAAGGCAAATCTTGACCATGCTACTAAATTTAAATGAAGTGAAAATGTTAATATATTACCACCTGAACGCAATCCTGCATCTATTCCATCTACAAGACATAATGAGCCATGACCTACTAAAAGCATACGTCTGAGTTCTGGTTTATTGCCAAATGGCATAGATTCTTTCCAGCTACGCTCATGATAAAAATGACTCTTGATTGCCCAAAGTAACCTAATCATAATCTCATTAATTACAACTGGTATTACCATAGTTGCCCCATGTCTTGCATCATAGCCTGATTCAAAGACCTTAACAGACAATTCTGCCAAGTTTTTCTGTTCACCATTTACATTAAAGGAACCAAATTTACACAACTGAAACATTTCAAAGAATGGGATAGGAACCCCTGCTCCTCTTCCATTTTTACTATGTCCTCTAGTTCCACTTGAGCCAGAAATATCAGACATAATATGTCCTAACCAATTGCAGAAACCAGAAAAAAGTTTAGAAATGAAGTTTCCTCCTCTTAACTCAAACTCATTTCCTACTGGTTCAACTCTAATAATTCTACCATCTGAAATAAAACTGCTTTTACCTGTAAATTGATCTAAAATTGAAAAGAATAGTCCAATTAAATCAGGTGAATGTCCTAAAGACTTTAAATGGTGATTTTTTGCACTCATATTAAATACACTATCACCTAAATTTAAATCAGATGCATATCTAGCATCATAATTCACTTTAAATCTACGTTCAAGAAATCCAATTGCACTTGCAATGCCCTCTGGTACTGACTTTGAACTATTAAGTCCATTCTTTTTATCAGTCCTCCATACACTTTGTGCAAACTTATTTACTAGCCCATCAACCTTATCATCAGTCCAATCTCCTAATTTACTGTCATGTGGCATCCCTACAAAAAAAGCATCAATTAAACCTGTAGCAACGCCACAAAAAGCTGCAATAAGATAGTCATACTTATCACAATTTGCTTTTTTCATTGTATAGTCTTCTCTTATTCTCTTGCCTAACTCTGCTCTTTCCCATTCGCTCATTAAGCTCTCAAACGGATCTTTTGAGAAATCAATATTATTTTTATCTGCATACTGACTAATACTTTCCATATATTCTTGCCAACTAATATTATCATTACCTCCAACTGTACTAAGCATTTTAAGATTTTCAACCTGAATTTGTGATTTTTCTTCTTCTGTCAATGCAACTACTTCTTTAATATGAGTTTCGTAGTCACTTGTATCTATACATTGTTCTTCACATAACAATTCAGCTTGCATAATTAGTAAATCAAGATTATCTAAATTATCCATATTAATTTCTGATAAGTTATTAAGTGATGACTGAATTTTAGATAATTGATTCTCTATACCTTCTCCTTGATGCTTTTGAACTAACATTGCTTTCCCAGCTTGTTCTAATACTTCATCGCATATATCTTTCTTGGACATTTCACACCACCTACTAATGTTTTTCCACTTAAATGTCTAATTCCCAAAAATGTTTTTAACTAAATTTTTAGCTACTCCTTTTGCTGATGCTAACGCTGCGTCCTTTATGTTTGTATATCCAATAGCCTCAAAAACTGAGTATAGCTGTTCTAGTTGATTTAAAGGAAGCTTATCATTAAGTATAAATTCTGTACTCTTTCTTTCTTCATCCTCATTGTTTGCTTCCTTCTCAATATAGCAAGATAATATATAACCACGTAATTTTTCTTTAGTTGCTTCACTTGTCAATTCATCAAGTCTAGTCATATCTAATGTGTTTGGTAGATGAGAAATCATAGCTTCACTTTCTGCATAATTTATTTTTTGTGATGTTACTTTAGCACCTTTACTCATCATAGATAATATGGCTGATAGTTTTTCAATTTTCTTTGAAGTTTCTAAACCATGTTTTATCTCTTCCATAAGCAATTTTGAAATTTCATTAATATCTTCTATAAGATAATCTAGTGATTTTTGAGAGTTTTTAATTATAGCTTGCAGCATCATTTCTCTTTGTTTATTATTTTCTAAATCACCAATACCTGCAAATTTTTTAATTCCCTTATATGTACCAACACCAAGTAAAACTACTACACCAACTCCAGTAACCATTCCTGAAAATCCTAATACACCCCCCATTCCAACAGTTGCTAATCCAGATGTAATTCCTGCAGCACTCATACCTACTACAGATCCCGAGAAATAAATAGCTGCTAATGGAACACCTACTGCACTTGCCTTAGCTGCTAAATCCTTCATAGACTTTTTTATTTCACTATCATTTTTTCTTAATTCTAAAATTTCTTCATCAGTTTTAATTGCTGCTATAATTAATTTAATTTGTTTGTCTTCAATTTCAAATTTAACTTGTAATGAAGTTAAAAAGTCATTTTCCATCCAACTGTTAATGTCATTTTGAATTTTATATATATATAGTATATCTTTTATAAGTGATTTCTTTATAACATCCAAGCTTCCATCTGGAACATTGTCATTAAGATATTGAATTAAATTATCTGTTTCTTCACTCTCTGAGATATCACACAAATAACTTTTTATTTTCAAGCGATTCTCGCTATTATAGTCAATTCTAACTATTAGTGAGATTATTTCAGCATATTCTTTAGAATCAATCATATCATCATCTGAATATGCAAAATTACATATTGTTTTAATGTATGCATCTTTTATTCCATTATCCATAGATGCAAGTGGAAGCATTTGAGATGTATTTTCATATGACTTTGTTTGTCCTGCTTCATTAATTATTCCATTGATTAAATCTGTTAATTTCTCATAATTTACTCCAAACATATTGGAGTTTAACTCTATTTTTCTTTCATCATTTAGATGTATATATATATGTTTTTGTTCTTCAACTTTTCCGTTACTCTTTTGTTTTGTAGTAAGTTCAAATTCTGATTTTATTATATTTTCAAATTTATATTTTTGTTTTTCCTCTAGTACATATCTCATATACATAGTATCACCAGTAAAAACTATTCCTTCTTTTGCACTACCAAAGAGAGTTGAATCAGCTATTGCTAAAACGTACTCTGGGTTTACACTTGGTGCTATAGCTGAAATTGCATTATTTAATTTCTTTTCTGGAATTTCAGGTACTACATATACCTTTTCAAATGCATTTCCTACATTACTCTTAATATAATTTTCTACTGACATCCTCTCACCTTTTCCCTCACCTAAATTAATATATATATGATAAATTGGTACCAGAGTTTATCTAGTTTTGTTCCAATTATATACATAATACTCATAACTACTTCTAAACCATTCTATTAACAATCTTTCTGCACCCTTATGCCATATTCCTTTAAATTTTCATAATAAATCAAAATAACCCGTTATTATACTAAATAATTCATCTCTTACTTTTATACCAGTAGCAACTGTTTCAGCAGCAACTGAGTCACCAGTTGAATCGGTAGCAACCTCAATTTCAGATACATCAGTGGTATCAGATCCACTTGATGCTATAAATAAGAAAGCTAATAAGAAATTATCATCGATTACCCCCGGAACTACATTGGTTGATAAAAAAGGTAATCCTATTTACTAATGATCCTTTAACTAAAAGTTAACCAAAATGGAGTTACAAAAACAACCCCTGTAACATGGTCATTAAATTCTGTTTCAATCACTAATGCATCATTTTCACTACCAGGCTTATATACTTTGCAGGTTACACTTCCTAAATATAATAACAAAACTATAAGCTTTAAAATTACAGCTATTCCTGACAAAACATTATACTTCGTAAATAGTAGTGGTTATAGAACAAGTGATTATAACCTAATTACTTCCTACATGCAGGATACACTTGCGAATAAGAGTGTTGTTGATCAAGCATATAATGATGGTGATGCTACTCCATGGGGCTTTGTAGGAACAAATACTAATACATCAGGTTCCACCGGTGGAGACATTTTTTCAACGCTAAGATATCTTAATGGCGAAAATAGTAGTACTTCATCTGCAGGCAAGGACCTTACCTACAATTTTACTGTAAAAAATATTTCCGTAACTGATGGAAGCATAAATATAACAATAAGAAATACTGCTTCACAAGATCCATTGATTAATTGGATCATGATTGTTGACGACTCACTGACTCATGATTCTTTAATGGGACTTAATGTAACTTCAACAACATCAAATTTTGCAGAACTCTCCTGGAATAAAGTTCTTGGAGCCACTTTCTATACGCTATAAAGATCAGATAGCGTAGATGGAACGTATACTCCTATTTATAAAGGTAATTTAAATACATTCAGAAGTAGTGATTTGTCCCCTTCTAAAAAGTACTATTATAAGGTTAGTAGTACTAATAGTTCAGGCGAATCACCCCTACCGGATGTTTTAACATTAATAGCTCTAGGTCAGTGATACAAGCACCAAGGTTAATCCTATAATAAATTTTATCACACACAAAAACCTCTATATTATTTATTTAATATAGGGGATGTTTGTTTTATTTTTAAGTTTTATCTTTATAGTTGTATCTAAATAAAATATTACCGTCAAAATATATAATAATTATTTTTCAAATACCTAAATATTATTAATTCATTAATTTTTCATAAAATGATTGATTGTTATAATATCTCAACACTTATTATACTAAGTTTACTCCAAGTCTTTTCTCTTAATTTTATTTAATTTCCTTAATAAGCAAGTTAGCCGTCTCCTCACAAAAAAAACGGGAGAAAACCATCAACAAGTTGTAATCAATTTTCTTGATATCGAATAAAAATGGTATTTTTCCAATAAAAAAGTAGCTATTAAGTATAATAATATTTAATAACTACTCATCTAATAAATTCTTTAATTGACTATATGATAAGCCTAAAAAAATGTCATATATCTCTTTGCTTTTAATTTCCATATCTAATACCTCCAATTCAAACTATTTATATAATATTATATACCAATATGTGTAAATGACTCGAATCAACCTCCTTAGCAACATAGCTTGTCCGTTTCACTACCAATATCTGCAAGGGGTCAGACCCCATAGCCATCAAGCTAGTAGAACCAATTAATGTAATTGAGATTCGCTAGTTTTTTTATTTATTTATAAAAAACAAGTTAATTATTACATATATAGGATAATTTAGAATTGATTGTTTTTTGTTTTCGCATTAAATATTATAAAATTAGTATACAAATAATATAGTTACTAATGAAAGGATGCTAAACAAATGAACAAAGGATTAAAGCTACTATTAAAAAATTTAAAAGAATTATATACAAGTGTTAATATTAAAAAAATGGCATTGAATACAAAATTCATGAAAAGAGAAAGTAAAATAACACCCGAGATATTTTTATCTTTATGCCTCTTTAGTGGCGAAGATTTGTGCAAATCAACATTATTAGAGTTAAGAACTAGGTTAGATAACAACGAAGACATAACTGTATCACCACAAGCTATAGATCAACGTTTTAATACTGAATCAGTACAATTTTTAAAGAAGGTGTTTCAAGGAATGTTAGAAAAACAAAATAAAATTTTAAAGGAAGCAAGTACATTATTAAAAACATATTTTAAATCTATAAAGGTGGTAGATTCAACAACGATAAATCTTCCAGAACATTTAAAATCAACATATAGAGGTAGTGGTGGATCTGCTTCTGATGCTGCTTTAAAAGTTCAATTAGAATATGAACTTTTTACTGGAAATTTTATTCACTGCGATATAGTTGAAGGAGTATCAACTGATGCAGATTATCTACCTACACTTGAAAGAGGAATTGAAGCAAATGACTTACATTTAAAAGATTTAGGTTATTTTAAAGCAGACCATTTTAAATATATAGAAGAATGTGGTTCATATTATTTATCTAAAATAAAAAGTACCACAGCAATATATGTAAAAAATGATAACCCAGAGATATTGAGTAATGGTAAATTTAGAAAAAGTTCATTATATAAAAAAATAGATATCGAAGCAATAGTAAGGCCCTTATCGGAAGGCGAAACTATTGAGCTCTTCGATATCTACATTGGTACGATTCATAAGTTTAAGACCAGGTTAATTGTAACTAAATTAACCGAGGAAAACAAGAGAAAAAGAAAAATCAAATTTTTAAAAGACATCAAAAAAAAGAAAAAGAAAGCATCTAATGAAAATATTTTTTGGTACACTATTAACATTTATGTTACTAATATTTCGGATGAAATTGTTGATAAAGAACAACTTCATGATATTTACTCCCTTCGGTGGCAGATGGAATTAATGTTTAAAATTTGGAA